>Ga0180218_1000200_pt1 | contig 81042 bp, 75 predicted proteins | sample eDN3rd37CKraftBY_FD_151334 | JGI IMG/M metagenome (GOLD analysis project Ga0180218, IMG submission 151334) | Enriched backyard soil microbial communities from Emeryville, California, USA - eDNA 3rd pass 37_C Kraft BY (version 2) (version 2) | ecosystem: Environmental > Terrestrial > Soil >... | reverse complement strand
TCCTAAGTCAACACCAAGTCCGCCAGAAAAACCCCGACACCCACCCACAGCCCAAGGCCATCTCCGCCCCAAACCATCAGCAGGGCGCGCCTTCTAGGCCCATCATCACACCATGTCAAATGAGATCGGGGGGGAATACGTCAGGAACCCGCCGCCCCCACCAGGGCGCCCAGGCTCTGTCGTGCAACCCCATCTGGGCACCCCAATCTCCACCGTCCAGGGGGCCAAAAATCTTTTGAGCATAGCTCACGCCCCTCTATCCAGGTCCCGAGCGATATCCAAAGCGATATCCCTCACGCCCAATGCGGCATTGGACGATGATGGCGCCCTCCTTTACAGGCTTACGGCAAAGGCTTCCCTGCACATGGCAGGGCAGTCGGGGAGGCAAGCGGCGATGCGCCAGCCAAGGCACAGCAGCATTTGCTCCGGGTATATGGGCCCGGCGGCTCAAGGCCCGGTCTGCCGGATGCGGAGCGCCTCCCCTTCCCTTCCCCTGAGCGGAGACGTCCGATGAGCACCCGCAAGCCCTTGCGCAGCCAGGCCTGGTTCGGCCGGCAGGACAAGATGGGCTTCTACTACCGCTCTTTCCTCAAGAACCGCGGCTTCCCCCAGGATCAGTTTGACGGGCGCCCCGTCATCGGCATCTGCAACACCTGGTCCGAGCTGAACCCCTGCAACTCCCACTTCCGCACCATCGCCGAGCATGTCCGCTACGGCGTGCTGGAGGCGGGCGGCTTCCCGCTCGAGTTTCCCGTCTCCTCGCTCGGCGAGGTGACGATGCGCCCCACGGCCATGCTCTACCGCAACCTCGCGGCCATGGATGTGGAGGAAGGCATCCGCGCCCACCCGCTGGATGGCGTGGTCCTCCTGATGGGCTGCGACAAGACCACCCCCGCCCTGCTGATGGGCGCCGCCTCGGCGGACCTGCCCACCATCGGCGTCTCCGGCGGCCCGCAGCTCCGCGGCGTCTATCGCGGCCAGATGATCGGCTCCGGCACCAACATCATCTCCATGAGCGAGCAGCTCCGCGCCGGCGAGATCACGCTGGAGGAGTTCCATGAGGCCGAGGCGGGCATGAACCGCTCCTCCGGCCACTGCATGACCATGGGCACCGCCTCCACCATGGCCTCCATGGTCGAGGCCCTGGGCGTCGGCCTCCCGGGCAATGCCGCCATCCCCGCCGTGGACGCCCGCCGCAACGAGCTGGCGCGCTTCGCCGGCCGCCGCATCGTGCAGATGGTGCATGAGGACCTCGTCCTCTCGAAGATCCTGGTGAAGGAGGCCTTCGAGAACGCCATCCGCACCCTGGGCGCCATCGGCGGCTCCACCAATGCCGTGGTGCACCTGCTGGCCATCGCCCGCCGCGTCGGCATCCCCCTCACCCTGGACGACTTCGACCGCCTTGGCCGCGGCGTGGACTGCGTCGTGGACCTGATGCCCTCCGGCCGCTTCCTGATGGAGGACTTCTATTACGCTGGCGGCCTGCCGGTGGTGCTGCGCGCCCTCGGCGAGGCGGGGCTGCTGCACAAGGATGCCCCCACGGTAAACGGCAAGCCAATTTGGGAGAACGTCAAGAACGCGGAGTGCTTCAACCGCGAGGTCATCACCCCGCAGGACGCTCCCTTCAAGCCGGAATCCGGCATGGCCATCCTGCGCGGCAATCTGGCGCCCGACGGCGCCGTCATCAAGCCTTCCGCCGCCTCGCCGGAGCTGATGAAGCATACCGGCCGTGCCGTGGTCTTCGAGAATATCGAGGAGTTGCACCGGCTGAAGGACGACGACAGCCTCGACATCGATGCCTCCTGCATCATGGTGCTGAAGAATTGCGGCCCCAAGGGCTATCCGGGCATGGCCGAGGTCGGCAACATGCCGATCCCGAAGAAGCTGCTGCAGCAGGGTGTGCGCGACATGATCCGCATCTCCGATGCCCGCATGTCCGGCACCGCCTATGGCACCGTGGTGCTGCATGTGGCGCCCGAGGCCGCGGCTGGCGGACCGCTGGCGCTGGTGCGCAATGGCGACATGATCACGCTCGACGTCGCCGCCCGCTCGCTGCACCTGCATGTGGACGAGGCCGAGCTGGCCGCCCGCCGCGCCGCCTGGACCCCGCCGCCGCCCGCGGCCGATCGCGGCTACGTCAAGATGTATATCGACCACGTCCAGCAGGCGAATGAGGGCGTGGATCTGGATTTCCTGGTGGGGCGCAGCGGCTCGCCCGTTCCCCGCGACAATCACTGAGGAGGAAACCCCATGTCCCCTGCCCAAATGTCTCCCTCTCAGGGCCGCCCCTATCGCGGCGTCTTCCCCGTGGTGCCGACCATTTTCGACGAGGAGGGCCGGCTCGACCTGGAGGGCCAGCGCCGCGCCGTCGATTTCATGATCGATGCCGGTTCCCACGGCCTCAGCATCCTCGCCAACTTCTCCGAGCAGTTCGTGCTGACCGACGAGGAGCGCGAGCAGGTGATGCAGGTGGTGCTGAAGCATGTCGCCGGCCGGGTGCCGGTGATCGTCACCACGACGCATTTCGCGACCCATATTGCCGCCGAGCGCAGCCGCCGCGCCCAGGATCTTGGCGCCGCGATGGTGATGCTGATGCCGCCCTATCACGGCGCCACCATTCGCGTGCCGGAGCTCGGCATCTATGACTTCTTCAAGCGGGTCTCGGATGCCATCGACATCCCGATCATGATCCAGGATGCGCCGGTTGCCGGCACGCCGCTCTCCGCCGGCTTCCTGGCCCGCATGGCGCGGGAGATCGAGCACGTTGCCTATTTCAAGATCGAGGTGCCACAAGCCGCCGCCAAACTGCGCGAGCTGATCGCCCAGGGCGGCGAGGCCATCGTCGGCCCCTGGGACGGCGAGGAGGCGATCACCCTGATGGCCGATCTCGATGCCGGCGCCACCGGTTCGATGACCGGCGGTGGCTTCCCGGACGGCATCCGCCAGATCATCGATCCCTATCAGGCCGGCCGGCGGGAGGAGGCGATGAACGCCTACGAGCGCTGGCTCCCGCTCATCAACTACGAGAACCGTCAGTGTGGGCTGCTGGCGGCCAAGGCGCTGATGGAGGAAGGCGGTGTCATCCGCTGCGGCCGGGCGCGTGCGCCGATCGCGCAGCTCCACCCCGCCACCCGCGCCGGCCTGATCGAGCTGGCGAAGCGCCTGGACCCCCTGGTCCTGCGCTGGGGCCACTGACCAAGGATTGGCGGGGTCCGGGGTGACACGGCTACTCCCGTGGGCACCCCGGCAGAGGGGGTTCGGGGGAGGCAGCGCCTCCCCCGAGAAGCTCCACCGCCACCTGCTCATAGAGCCGCCCCGCCGCCGGTGAGAGCGGCCTGACCCGGCTGCGGATCAGCCCGAAGGGCGGCACGGCGAGCCGGGGCGCCTCCACCAGCGGCGGCAGGCGCCGATACCGCCCGCCCGGCTCCAGCAGCCGGGCCACCGAGGCGGTGACGACGCAGATGGATGGTCCCTGCGCCAGCGCCGCCAGCCCTAGCAACACCGAATCCGTGTTCAGCACCCGCGCGGGCAGAGGTAACCCGTGGCGCTGGAACAGCCGCTCCACCTCCTGCCGCATCAGGCTGCCGGGCGGTGGCAGCACCCAGCCATAGGCAAGCAGGTCCCGCAGCGGGATCGCTGTCCGCGCCAGCAGCGGGTGGCCTTCCAGCACCAGGAGGCATAGCGCCTCCTCGGCCACCTCGCGGTAGTCGAGCGCCGCCGCGTCCGTCCCGGGTGGGATGCGGGCCAGCACGAAGTCCAGCCGCCCTTCCAGCAGGCGCGTCACCAGGGCGGGGCTGCTGTCCACCTCCACGGCGACCGCCAGGGCTGGATGCGCCCGCTGCACCGCCTCCACCGCGCGCACCACGATGTCCACCGCCGGCGCCGTCACGCTGCCCAGCGCAACGCGGCCGCCGGAGCCGTCCTCCAGGCTGTTCAGCTCCGCGGCCGCCTGCTCCAGCTCCAGCAGGGCGGAGCGGGCGCGGCGGGCCAGCGCCTCACCCTGGAGGTTCGGCACCAACCCGCGCGGCCGCCGCTCGAACAGCGGCGCACCGACCATCTGCTCGATCTCCGCCAGCAGCTTGGAGGCCGCCGGCTGGGTGATGCCGAGCCCCTGCGCGGCCCGGTTGAGGTTGCGCGTCTCGTCGATCGCCGCCAGCAGTTGCAGGTGCCGCAGCTTCAGCCGGAAGCGGGCGAACCAGTCAGGCGCGAGGCGCCGCGCCGGGCCGACGGTGCGGGAAGTCATGATGGGGGCGCTGTCCTTCCGAGATGGCATACGGCAGGACAGCCGTAGTTCCAGCTGCGTCGGCGGAAAAGGCCCGGGCGGGGAGCGAGTCGCGTCCGCATCCTTCCGGCCATGCGGCTTTCCGCGCATTCACGATCGGCCAGCAAGTATTCCGCGCCGGGCGGGCAGGATGATTCGCCGCGCCCCTTCGCATGCGCAAAATGCGGGCGATCCGTGGCGCGGAATGCCCATCGCTGCTCAGCTTCTCCCCGTTTTTCAGCCCTTCGGGCATTTTTTCTGACCGGCCCAGGCATGGGCTTCCTTGACGCCCGGCCGCTTCTCGCCAGACCCTTGCCTTCCCCGCAACCGATGCGTGCCGCTTCGCCAGGCTGGAGGCTTGCCATGACCACCCTGCCCCGACGCTCGCTGCTGATGGTCGGCGCGACGCTTCCCTTCCTGCGTCGTGGCGCGCATGCGCAAGCTGCCGAAGGCGTGCTGCGCTTCGGCCTCTCCGCCTGGCCGCCCAATCTGCAGCCCTGGGCCAGCACCGGCGTCTCGGCTGGCACCGTCAAGCTGCTGATCCACCGCAGCCTCGTCTCCTACGACGCCAAGGGCGAGTTGCGCGGCGAGCTGGCGGAATCCTGGTCACTTGACGACAGCGGCGCCTGGGTCTTCCGCCTGCGCCCCAATGCCGTCTTCCACAATGGCGAGCCCGTCACCGCCGAGGACGTGAAGTGGACCCTGGAGCAGATCGCCGGCGAGCGCTCCACCGCTTATATGCGTACGCAGTTCCAGCGCGTCGAACGCATCGAGACGCCGGATGCACAGACCGTGCGTCTGGTCACGAAGGAACCGGTGGCGACGCTGCCGCACTGGTTCGGCGGCTACAACATGGCCATGGTCTGGCGGAAATCGCCACCCAATGAGCCGGTGGGCGCCGGTCCCTACCGCCTTACCGGTCAGGAGCGCGGCAGTTCGCTGGAACTGACGGCCTTCGACCGTTTCTACAAGCCCGGCCTGCCGAAGCTGAAGCGCATCCGCTTCCTTGTCTATGCCGATGAGAACCTGCGCGCCGCCGCGCTGCAGTCGGGCGACGTGGACATGGTCGAATACGTCCCCTGGCAATCCATGGCCGCGGTGGAAAGCGATCCGGCGCTCAAGCTCGACGCGGTGGACGGCCCCTTCATGGACGTGCTGTTCAACGGCACGCGCGGCCCCTTCGCCGATGCGCGGGTGCGCCGCGCCGTCGCGCATGCCATTCGCCGCGAGGATATCGTCAAGAGCGCCTTCTTCGGCCGCGGCAGCCCCTTGGAAGGCGTGCCCATCCCGCGCGACACGCCCTGGTATGACGAGCAGCTCGCGCATGGCTGGAACTACGATCCCGCCCGCGCCAAGGCCCTGCTGGCCGAGGCTGGCCATCCGGACGGCTTCCAGACCACGCTGCTCGCCACCGCGCAATTCGGCATGCACAAGGACACGGCCGAGGTGGTGCAGCAGCATCTCGCCGCCATCGGCATCCAGTGCGAGCTGCGGCTGCCGGATTGGTCCACGCGCGTCAGCCTCGGCACGCGCGGCCAGTACGAGATCGCCATCCACGGTACCGCGGCCGAGAACAACGACCCGGACGGGTTGAGCACGGTGCTCGACACCACGCTCTCGCCCTCGCATGGCCGTTCCTTCGGCGTGCAGGCGCCGCGCACGGCCGCGCTGCTGGCAGAGGGCCGCGCCGAGCTCGACACGCAGAAGCGCATCGCCATCTACAAGGACATGCAACGCGCCGCACTGGAGGAGGTGCCGATGATCGGCCTCGCCTGGCGCAGCCAGGGCTATGGCATGAAGCGCAAGCTGCAGGGCTTCACCAACCTGCCCGGCGCGCTGACCACCCTTTCCGGCACCCATCTCGAAAACGCGGAGTTCGCCTGATGGCCTGGATCCTGCGCCGCATCGGCCTCTCCATCATCCTGGCCTGGCTGGTGGCCAGCATCGTCTTCATGACGCTGCATCTGGTGCCCGGCGACCCGGCCGAGCTGCTGCTTTCCACCGGCGGCATCATGCCCGACCCGGGTGCCGTGGCCGAGCTGCGCGACCGCCTCGGCCTCAACGACCCGCTGCTCGTCCAGTACGGCGACTTCCTGCGGGGCCTGGTACACGGCGATCTCGGCAACTCGCTGATCGACGATTATCCCGTGCTCGCCGAGGTCGCCCTACGCCTGCCACGAACGCTCGAGTTGATTTTCACGGGCGCTATCCTCGCCATCATCGTGGCGCTGCCGGCCGGCACCTATGCCGCGCTGCATCGCGGCGGCACCTTCGACCGCACCGCCTCCGGCGTGGCGGCCCTGCTGCTGGCGGTGCCGGTCTTCGTCGTCGGCACGCTGCTGATCCTGGTGCTGGCGCAATGGCTGCGCATCATGCCGGCCGGCGGCTACGTGGCCTTCGCCGACAATCCCGGCCGCCACCTCGCCCTGCTCGCCCTGCCGGCGCTGACCATCGCCAAGGGGCTGGCCGCCGTGCTGTTCCGCATGACCCGCGCCTCGGTGCTCGACGCCCTCTCGCGCGACTATGTCCGCACCGCCCGCGCCAAGGGCCTGACGCCGCGCCGCGTGCTGGTGCGCCATGTCGTGCGCAATGCACTCACGCCCGTGCTGACGGTGCTTGGCCTGCATATGGGCACGCTGCTCGGTGGCACGGTGCTGGTGGAATACGTCTTCAACTGGCCCGGCCTGTCCACCCCGCTGCTGCGCGCGGTGGAGGCACGCGACTACCCGATGGTGGTCGGCATCGTGCTGACGATCTCCGGCCTTTTCCTGCTGATCAACCTGATCATGGACCTGCTCTACGCGGCGCTGGACCCGAGGATCCGCGCGGCATGATGATGAAGCGCGTGCCCTGCTCCCGCGCCAAACTGACAGAAAGAAGAAGGGGGTTCGGGGGAATTCATTCCCCTGACCTTCCCGCCTACGGAGGCCCGAGGCCATGAAGCGCCTGATCGTCCCTGGCACGCTGGTCGGCCTGATCCTGCTCGCCGCCCTCGCCGCTCCCCTGCTCCCATTGCCGGACCCGATCCGCCAGGACATTGCCCATCGCCTCGCCGGCCCGTTTCCCGGCTCCCCGCTCGGCCGCGACGAGTTCGGCCGCGACGTCTTCTCGCGCCTGATCTGGGGCGCGCGCACCAGCCTCAGCGTCGCCTTTGCCTCGGCGCTGATCGCCGGCGCCTTCGGCACGCTGCTCGGCCTGCTCGGCGGCTGGTTCCGCGGCCTGGGCGAGCTGCTGGCGGTGCGCAGCATGGACGTCATCCTCTGCTTCCCGCCCGTGCTGCTGGCATTGCTGGTCGTCACGCTGATGGGTCCGGGCGCCGGCACGCTGATCATGGTGCTCTCGGTGCTCTATCTGCCGGGTTTCGTCCGCGTCACCTATGCCGAGGTGCTCTCCGCCCGCTCGCATGACTATGTGGAGGCGGTGCGGGCGCTCGGCGCCCCGGCGCCCCGCATCCTGCTGCGCACGGTGCTGCCGAATGTGGCGGGGCCGGTACTGGTGCAGCTCAGCCTCGCCGTGGCCTCCGCCGTGGTGCTGGAAAGCGGCCTCTCATTCCTCGGTCTCGGCGTCGTGCCGCCTGCCCCCTCCTGGGGCCTGATGATCCGCGGCGCCCGCACCACCATGGACCAGGCGCCGATGCTGCTGTTCTGGCCCTGCGCGGTGCTGACGCTGACCATCCTGGCCATGAACCTGCTCTGCGATGCCCTGCGCGACGCGGTGGACCCGCGCACCACGGGTGCCCGGACCCGCCTGCGCGCGGTGGATCGCCTCCTGCCCGGCCTGCTGCCCCGCCGCGAGCTGGCGCCCGAGACGGTGCTGGACGTGCAGGGCCTCACCGTCGAGATCGACACCCCGCGCGGCCCGATCCGCCCGGTGCAGGATGTTTCCTTCAGCGTCCATGCTGGCGAGACCCTTGCCATCGTCGGGGAGAGCGGCTCGGGCAAGTCGGTCAGTGCCACGGCGCTGATGGGCTTGCTGCCACCGGTCGCGCGCGTGGTGGACGGGCAGGCCTGGCTCGGCGAGACCGACCTGCTGCGCCTGCCCGAGCCCGAGATGCGCAAGCTGCGTGGCGGCCGCATGGCCATGGTCTTCCAGGACCCGATGAGCAGCCTGAACCCGGTCTATCGCACAGGCGCCCAGGTGGCCGAGGCGATCCGCGCGCACCGGAAGGTCTCGGCCGATGAGGCATGGAAGCAGGCCGAGGCGTTGTTCCGTCGCGTCGGCATCGCGGATCCCGAGCGGCGCATGCGCGCCTATCCGCATGAGATGTCGGGCGGCATGCGGCAGCGCGTGATGATCGCCATGGCGCTGGCCAATCGCCCGCAACTGCTGATCTGCGACGAGCCCACCACCGCGCTCGACGTGACGGTGCAGGCGCAGATCCTCGATCTCCTGGCCGAGTTGCAGCGCGAGACCGGCACCGCCATCGTCTTCATCACCCACAGCCTCGGCGTGGTGGCCGAGATCGCCCAGCGCGTCGTCGTCATGTATGCCGGGCAGGTGGTGGAGCAGGGCAGCGTGGCCGAAGTCTTCCGCGAGCCGCTGCATCCCTATACCCGCGCCCTGCTGGCCGCCGTGCCGGAGGGCGACACCCAGCCCAGCGGCATCCCCGGCGTGGTGCCGCCGCCACATGCCTTCCCCGAGGGCTGCCGCTTCGCGCCGCGCTGCCCCCATGCCATCGCGGCCTGCTCGGCGGCGCCCCCGGCGCTCGACCAGGCGGCGCCCGGCCATACCGTGCGCTGCATCCGTTGGACCGAGCTGGCGCGCCAGCAGGAGGAGGTGCCGGCATGAGCGCCGCGCTGATCGAGGCCCGGGGCCTCTCCAAGACCTTCCCCGGCAAGGGCATGTTCCGCAAGGGCCGCCCCGTGCAGGCGGTGCGCGGCATCAATGCCACGGTCGCGCGCGGCGAGGCGGTCGGCGTGGTGGGGGAGAGCGGCTCGGGCAAGAGCACGCTGGGCCGCCTGATGCTCGGCCTGATGCCGGCCAGCGACGGCGACGTGCTGGTGGAAGGCCGGCCACTCGCCGGCGTCTCCGGCGCCGAGTGGCGGCGCCTGCGCCAGCGGCTGCAGATCGTCTTTCAGGACCCCTATGGCAGTCTCGACCCGCGCCGCCGCATCGGATCGCAGATCGCCGATGGCATCGTGCTGCACCGTCGCGCCAGCGGCCGCGAGGTGGCCGAGAAGGTTTCCGCCCTGCTCACCCGCGTCGGCCTCGACCCGACCCATGCCCAGCGCTTCCCGCACGAATTCTCCGGCGGCCAGCGGCAGCGCATCGGCATTGCCCGCGCCCTCGCCACAGGGCCGGACTTCCTGGTGGCGGACGAGCCAGTCAGCGCGCTCGACGTCTCCATCCAGGCGCAGGTGGTGCAGCTTCTGGGCGAGTTGCGGCGCGATCTCGGCCTCGCCATGCTCTTCATCAGCCACGACCTGCCTGTCGTGGCGCATCTCTGCGACCGGGTGATCGTGATGTATCTCGGCCGCGTCATGGAGGAAGGCCCGGCCAAGGCCATCTTCGCCGCGCCGGTCCATCCCTATACGCGGGCGCTGCTCTCGGCGACGCCGCGCCTCGACCCCGCCAAGCGCCGCACCCGCATCCTGCTGCCCGGCGAGCCGCCCAGCCCCGCCAACCCACCCTCCGGCTGCGTCTTCCGCACCCGCTGCGCCTATGCGGTGGAGGCCTGCGCCAACACGGTGCCGGAGCTGCTGCCCTTCGGCGAAGATGGGCGCCGGGTGGCCTGCATCCGCGCGGCGGAGATCGCCTGAAAAAGATCGGGGGAAAGAATTCCCCCGAACCCCCATCTTCTTTCTATCAGTTTGGTGCTTCGCGACGAACAAGCGCAGGAACTGACAGAAAAAAGAGGGGGGGTTCGGGGGGAATTCATTCCCCTCGACCTTTCACCCCGAAGAGGAGACCGACAGCGTGGCACATCTGACCGAGCCCAAGGTCCATATGGGCACCATCACCGGCGGCGAGGCGCGTGAGATCCTGGCGCAGAAGCCGGTGATCCTGCTGCCGATGGGCAGCCACGAGGACCAGGGCCCGCATGCCCCGATGGGCGACTATCTGCTCGCCGAGAAGGTGGCCGAGCTAGCTGCGCTGCGCGCCACGGAGATGGGCACGCGCACACTGGTCGCCCCCGTGCTGCCCTTCGGCGGCGCCGACCATTTCGGCCCCATGGTGGGCGGCATCGCCATCAGCCAGGCGACGCTCACCCGCGTGCTGGAGGACATGTTCGGCTCGCTGTTCCGCAACGGGCTCACCCGCGTCATCGTCATCAACGGCCATGGCGGCAATGTCGGCCCGATCGCCGAGGTCACGCGCGAAATCTACCGGCGCGACGGCATCCTCATCCCGAGCCTCTATCTCTGGCGCATCGGCTACGGGCTGCTGCCGCAGATCCTTGGTCCCGAGAAAGCCAAGGCCGTCTCGGGCCATGGCGCCGATCCGCTGACCAGCATCGGGCTCCATCTCTTCCCCGAGATGATGCGGCCGGACATGATTCCCGCCGGCCAGCCGCTGCAGCGGAACACGAAGCTGGACATCCCGCACATCACGCTCGGCGCCGGCAGCTTCGAGGGCGCCGAGGTGGGGCTGCCGATCGAGTATGACGAGGTCTACAACCAGGGTGTCGCCCAGGGCGACCCGAAGCTGTGCTCGGCCGAGACCGGCGCGGCACTGGTGGAGAAGCTGACCGGCCTCTGTGCCCGCTTCATCCGCCACTACGACCAGCGGGTGCCTGCCTGAGGATAGCAAGGGGCCGGAGACACCGCTCCCCGGCCCCGCCCCGCCTACCGCGCGCGGCGGCCGATCAGCATGCCCAGGCCACAGGCCACCGCCGCCAGAGCCGCCGCCGCGCCATAGCGGGCGCAGGCGCCGCTGACCTCGATGTCCCCATGTTTCGCCTCGCCTGCATAGGGGCCGAAGGCCAGTTCCACCGTCGTCACCGGGCGGAAGAGATTGCCCTCGCGCGGCTGCCTCAGCGGCGTGTCGCTCAGCTGCCCCTCCACCGCCGTGCTGGCGAGATAGCGATCCCCGATGCCGGGCGAGATCAGGCTGCTCAGGATGGCAAGGGCCGTGGGGCTCCCCAGCCAACGCTCGCGCACCGGATGGTCCAGCGTGCGCACGATGCTGCGCGCCGCGACCTGCGGCGTGACCGGCGCTCCGACCGGGCGCGGCACACGCGGCATCCGGGTGCGGGCCCAGGCGAATTGCGGCGTGTTCACCGAGGGCAAGTGCACCATGGTCACGACGATGTTGCTGTTGTCATGCCGCAGCTCGGTGCGCAGTGAGTCGGTGAAGCCGACAATGGCGTGCTTGGCCCCGCAATAGGCGCTCTGCAAGGGAATGCTGCGATAGGCCAGGGCCGAGCCGACCTGCAGGATGGTGCCGCGGTCGCGTGGCCGCATGTGGCGCAGCGCCGCCATCGTGCCATGCACATAGCCGAGATAGGTCACCTCCGTGACGCGGCGAAACTCCTGCGGCGCGATATCGTGCACCGGGCCGAAGACGGTGACCATGGCGTTGTTGATCCAGGCGTCGATCGGGCCCAGCTCCGCCTCGGCCCGATCGGCGGCGGCAAAGACGGCATCGGCCTCAGCCACGTCGCAGGGCAGCGGCAGCACCGCGGCGGCGCCTTCCGCGCGGAGTTGCTCTGCCAATTGCTCCAACGCCGCCCCGTCACGGGCGATCAGCCCGATGTGGTCACCGCGTCGGGCCAATTCATGCGCCACCGCCCGGCCAACCCCGGCCGAGGCGCCCGTGACCACCACCACGCGGCTTCGCTGCATCGGCTGCCTGCCCATCGGTCTCACCTCCCATTGGAGAACTGCCCCGCGCCGGCTGGGGCCTCACCGGGACTAAGCCGCAAGGCCAAGGGAGGTTGCCCGGCCGAAGCAGCGCCTTGCCGGGATTTCACTCGGCAGACGCCTCCAGGCTTGGCCAGGCTCACAGCCCGGCGAAATGCCAGCTGTAAAGGTTGCCCATACCCGTGAGGGCAATCTCGAAATCCGCCGCGAAGTCCGCATTGGCGTTGCCGTAGAGCACGCCCTTGGCGAAGCAGAGCTATCCCGTGGCCGTGAAGCTGCTGCCGCTGATCAGGACGAAGGCCTGATCCCCCGCCATGGCGATATTGGCATCAATGCCGGACAGGTCGAGCAGGTTGGTATAGGCGGTGGCATTGAAATCGGTGATCACGTCGCGCGCCGCGCCGAGCCCGCCATCGGCGAAGACGAAGCGGTCATTGCCGGCCCGCCGGTCAGGATATCCCGCCCCAGCCCGCCCACCATGGCGTCGTCGCCATCGCCGCCCAGCATGATGTCGTCACCCGAGCTGCGACCATGTCGTCTTCGGTGCCTCCGTCGAGGTGGTCATTGCCGCTGCCGCCATCGAGGAAGTCATTGCCGGCGCTGCCGAACATGCGGTCGTTGCCGCCCATGCCGCTCAGCCCGTCATTCTCGGCGCCGACATCCAGGAAGTCGTTGTCCGCACCGCCGATGAGCCGGTCCACCGCATCCGTGCCGATCAGCACCACCGGCTGCACCCGAACCAGGATGTTCGATCCGGTGGCGGTCTCCTGCAACATGCCGTCACCCGGGAGGCGGAGCACGATGTCGCCCAGTCTATCGCCATCCGTGGCCACCAGCAGCATCTCGCTGCTCTCCCGCATCTCACCGGGCGTTCCGCTGAACGCCTCGTCGCCGATGAAGCGCAGCATCGTCAGCGTCGAGAGGTCGAGGTGGTCGCCGGTGGCGAAGTCGTGGATCACGTCGCCGTTCAGGTCACGGAGGCCAAGATAACGGAAGGTGTTGTTGCCGGCGCCGCCGTTCAGGACATCCGCGCCACCGCGCCGATCAGGATGTCGTTGCCGTCCATACCGTAGATCGTGTCAGCCGAGCTGGTGCCGGTGAGCCGCTCGCCGATCGAGCTGCCAATCAGAATTGCCATCTTAGACCTGTCGCCTGAAGGTTTTGTTCAGCGCGCAGCAAGCCTTCTGCCAGCCGTCGGAGCAGGAGCGCGGATTGATGCCTCAAAATGCGCACCCCCCTCGACGCCGCGCGCGGCCCGGCCCAGGATCGCTCTCCTCCCCTCGCGACGGAGCCTTTCCATGACCCTTCCCGCCTTGACCCAGCCGGAGAACCTCGGACTCTGTTCCCACCGACTGGCCCGCATCGAGGACTGGGCCGAGCGCCTGGTGACCGATGGCAAGCTTCCGGGCGTGACGACGCTGGTGGCCCGGCGTGGCGCGGTGGCGCATCTGCATTGCACCGGCCTCGCAGACCAGGCGCGAGGCATGGCGATGACGCCCGAAACGATCGTCCGCATCTATTCGATGACCAAGCCGCTCACCAGCGTGGCGATCATGATGCTCTACGAGGAGGGGCGCTTCCAACTCGACGACCCGATCACGCGCTTCCTGCCCTGCTTCCGCGACATGCGCGTGGCGATCGGCGGCGCGCGCGGCAAGATCGACACCGTCCCCGCCGAGCGCGACATCACCTTCCGCGACCTGCTGACCCACACCTCCGGCCTGACCTACGGCTTCATGCAGGCGGGGCTGGTGGATGCGCTCTACCGCGAGCAGGGCGTGGACTTCCAGACCGCCGAAACCTCGCTCGCCGATGTGGTGGAGCGTGCCGCCGCCCTGCCGCTGATCGCCCAGCCCGGCCGCGCCTGGAATTACAGCATCGCCACCGACGTGCTCGGTCACCTCGTCGCGGTGATCTCCGGCCAGCCCTTCGAGGATTTCCTGCGCCAGCGCGTCATCGCCCCGCTCGGCATGCAGGACACCGACTTCCACGTGCCGGAAGAGAAGCACGCCCGCCTCGCCGCCAATTACGCGCGCGGCGCCGATGGGAAGCTGGCGCTGATCGACGATCCCACCACCAGCCGCTACCTGCGCCCGCGCAGCGTCTGCTCCGGCGGTGGCGGCCTCGTCTCCACAGTGGGCGACTACTGGCGTTTCTGCCGCTTCATGCTGAACAAGGGCGAGCTGGAGGGCACGCGCCTGCTCGGCCGCAAGACGGTGGAGCTGATGACCAGCAACCATCTGAACGGCGACATGGCGGCCATGGGCCAGCCGCGCTGGTCGGAATCCACGGCCGAGGGCATCGGCTTTGGCCTCGGCTTCTCCGTCACGCTGGACCCGGCACGCGCGCAGATCCTGGGCACTTCAGGCGAATATGCCTGGGGCGGCGCCGCCAGCACCGCCTTCTGGGTGGACCCGGGCGAGGAGATGGCCGTCATCCTGCTCACCCAGCTCATGCCCTCCTCCACCTACCCGATCCGACGCGAACTGCGGGTGCTGAGCTATCAGGCGGTGATCGACTGACCGCGTCGCAGGGGGCGGGCGGGACAGCGGCCGGCCGGCGTGCTATCCTGCCCCGTCACGCCGCACATCCCGGGCCGAGGTTTCCCCCATGTCTGACGCTCCCCGCACCCTGCTCCTGACCGGGGCGAGCCGCGGCATTGGCCATGCCACGGTGAAGCTGTTCCAGGAGCATGGCTGGCGGGTGTTGACCGTCTCCCGCCAGGCCTTCTCCGAAGCCTGCCCCTGGGCCGGCGGCCGGATGGGCCATATCCAGGCCGATCTCGCCGACCTGAGTGCCATCCCCGCCCTCACCGCCGCCGTACGCGAGCGGCTGATCGACGGCAAGCTGCACGCCCTGGTCAACAATGCCGGCATCTCGCCCAAGGGGCCGAACGGCGCCCGCCTCGGCGTGATCGAAAGCGACGCCGACACCTGGACGCGGGTGCTGAACGTCAATCTCGTCTCCACCGCCCTCCTGGCCCGCGACCTGCTGCCGGAACTGGAGGCCGCGAAGGGCGCCATCGTCAACGTCACCTCCATTGCCGGCTCGCGCGTCCATCCCTTCGCCGGGGTGGCCTATGCGGCGTCCAAGGCCGGCCTCGCGGCGCTGACCCGCGAGTTCGCGCATGAGTTCGGCCCGCGCGGCGTGCGCGCCAACGCCATCGCGCCCGGCGAGATCCGAACTGCCATCCTCTCCCCGGGCACGGACGACCTAGTGCGCGAGATCGTTCCCATGGGCCGCCTCGGCGACCCGCGCGAGGTGGCGGAAACCATCCATTTCCTCTGCACCCACCCCTCCTCCTACATCAACGGGGCGGAAATCCACATCAACGGCGGGCAGCACGTCTGAGGCCGCCCGGGGAGGGCGCTGCCCTCCCCAGCCCCCTCCCGCTGGGGTGACAGTGTCACCCCAGACCCCGCCATTCGTTTTCCGGCGGGGGCAGCCTGAATCCGAAAGGGCAACATGCGCCCTTCGCAGTCGCCGGAGGGCCAGGTCCTCCAGCATGCCCGCCCAAGAAGGCCGCTGCCGGCGGGGGTCCCAAGGGGGCGGCGCCCCCTTGGCCCCGGCCTGCCCTCGCGCCGCAACATTGGCGTTCGGGCGGTGTTCTCGCTAAGCCATGCTCCTACATCCCCTGAAGGACGAGCCCGCGCATGAGTGACGACCCCCACGCCCCCGCCCACCCGGCGGAGGCCGCCATCCTGGCGGCGGGCCTGCGGGTCGAGCCGCGCGAGATGCCCCAGCTGATCCGCCGCGTCGCCCGCCGTCTGCCCGCCGACGCCGCAGCGGTGCGGGAAGCCTTGGTCGAGGTGCGGCGGAAGTATTGGGCCAAGGCAGCGATGGACATGGCCAGCCGCGCCGGCCAGCCCTGGGTGCGCCGCGCCGATGCCGAGGCCGCCGCCGCCAGCCTGGACGACCCCGAGGCCGATGAGCGCACCCTGCGCACCGCGCTGGACGAGGCCGTCGCCACCCGGCTGCGCGGCACCGCCGCCACGCCTGAGGCGACGCTTGAAATCCTCGCCGGCGAGCAGCTGGAGAGCGGCAAGCCCCTGTCCGGCGAGCGCCATGCCGCGTTGGCCCAGGCCGTCGCCGCCGCGCATGGGCTGAACGCCGCCGAGGCCTCCCGCTTCGTCATCGCCACCGGCCGCGTCGAGGAGCGCCGCCGGCAGGACCTGCGCGCCGCCGAGAAGGCCGCGCGCGAGAAGCGGCGCGAGGAGGTCTCCCGCCTGCGCGAATGGGAGCGTGGGCTGGTCGGCATCGAGGCCCTACCCGCCCTGCTCCACGCCTCAGAGCGCGAGGTGCTGCGCTGGGTCGGCGCCGGGCTGGTCCCGGTGGCACGCCGCCTGCGCGGCCCCAAGGGCGGTCGCGAGCGCTGGGAGTTCGACCCGGCCGAGGTGGCGCCGCTGCGGCGCGAGGTCTTCACTTGGCGCGAGGCCGAGCGGAACCAGCAGCCCCGCGCCCCGCGCCAGACCGGCCTACGGCTGGACCGCGCCGCCGAAGTCGCTGGCCGCGGCAACAAAGTGGCCAATGCCGCCGTCGCCCGTGCCGCCGCGCTCGACCGCTACGCCGCGCATTTCGCCACCGCGCGGGCGCTGATCCGCCGCATCACCATCGTCACCGGCCCCACCAACAGCGGCAAGAGCCACCTGGCACTGGACCGGCTGGCGGCAGCGGAGAGCGGCATGGCGCTGGCCCCGCTGCGCCTGCTGGCGCATGAGTTCCGCGAGGCGCTGGCTACCCGCGGCATCGAGGCGGCGCTGGCCACCGGCGAGGAGCGCATCCCCGCCCCCGGCTCCCGCCATCTTGCCGCGACCGTCGAGATGTGCCCCTTCCAGAACCCCGTGGACGTGGCGATCATCGACGAGGCCCAGCTCCTGCACGACCGCGACCGCGGTGCCGCCTGGACCGCCGCCATCATGGGCGTGCCGGCGCGGGAGGTGCTGGTGCTCGGCGCGCCGGAATGCATCCCGATGGTGAAGCGCATCGCCCAGCTTTGCGGCGACGAGGTCGAGGAGATCTCGCTTCAGCGCAAAAGCCCGCTGCACGCCGCGCGCGGCCCGATCGGCTTCAACGAACTGCGCGCGGGCGACGCTCTGGTCGCTTTCTCCCGCCGCGACGTCATGGAACTGCGCGAGCAGCTGGTGAAACGCGGCCGCAAGGTGGCCGTGGTCTATGGCGCGCTCTCGCCCGAGGTGCGCCGCGCCGAGGCCGCGCGCTTCCGCAATGGCGAGGCCGACATCATCGTCGCCACCGACGCCATCGGCATGGGCCTCAACCTGCCGATCCGCCGCGTCATCTTCTCCACCCTGCAGAAATACGACGGCGAGGAGCGGCGCGAGCTGAACGCCCAGGAGGTGAAGCAGATCGGCGGCCGCGCCGGGCGCTTCGGCCATCATGAGGGCGGCATCGTCGCCGTGCTGGCCGGCGCCGGCGATCCCGGCTTCATCCAGGCCATGCTGCACGCTCCGCCGCACCCGCCGGAGGAGCTGCGCCCGCAGGTGCAGCCGGATTCGGAGATCATCGCCGCCGTCGCCGCCGAGATCGGCTCGGACAGCCTCTTCGGCGTGCTGGCCCGCATTAAGCGCGCCGTGCTGCGCAAGGACGATCCCAACTACCGCTTGGCCGATCTGACCCAGGCGCTGGCCATCGCCTCCGCCATTGACGGCGTCGCCGGCCTCTCCCTGCTGGACCGCTGGACCTACGCCATGTGCCCGGTGGACGAGCGCGACGACGGCATCGCCCGCCTCGCGCAATGGGCGGTGGAACACGGCGCCGGCCGTCCGGTGCGCCCGCCGCTGGCCGGGCGCCTCCTGCCGCCCGAGCGCGCCAGCAACGAGGAACTCCAGCGCGCCGAGAAGGTACACAAGCGCCTCGTCGCCTGGCGCTGGATGGCGCTGCGCTTCCCCACCGCCTATCCCGAGCGCGAACAGGCCGAGGCCGAGACGGCGCGGCTCAACGACTGGATCGAGGAAGTGCTGCGCCAGCAACGCCGGGTGCGCGCGGCTAGCAGTCGCGCAGCCTGAGGCCGGCCAAGGGGGCGCCGCCCCCTTGGATCCCTGCCGGGGGAACAGTGTCCCCCCGGACCCTGCCATCAGTGGCGCCCTTCCGCAGCACGTAACGGACAACCGAAATGGCTAAGGTGGTGGCGGAATGGGGCTCGAACGGCATCGAAGCCCTCCGCGACCACGTGGCGGTTCTTGTCGTCGTGGATGTTCTGTCGTTCTCGACGGCCGTGGATGTGGCGGTATCGAGAGGGGCGAAGGTTTACCCGTTCCCCCATGGAGACATGGACGCAGCGCAGGCCGCAGCAGAGCATGCTGGTGCCGTGCTCGCCCAGCCCCGACGGGCAGCGGGTGGCCAGTTTAGCCTCTCGCCCATGAGCCTTCTGACCGCGCCCGCGGGAATGAAGCTCATGCTGCCCTCACCCAATGGCTCGCGCTTGTCTCTGGCAGGCGGCAGAACGCCCGTCCTGACGGGGTGCCTGAGGAATGCCGCTGCCGTGGCAAGGGCGTCCCGCGACATCGCGAAAGATGGGACGATTGGCGTGATCCCGGCTGGGGAACGATGGCCGGACGGCAGCCTTCGGCCGGGCATCGAGGATCTCATCGGGGCCGGAGCCATCATTCACGCGCTGGGGCTGCCTTGTTCCGCCGAGGCGCAAGTTGCACGCGACGCTTGGCGGACGGCCAGGGAAGACTTGGGGCGCCTGATCCGGACGTCGGTATCCGGCAGGGAACTCGTGGATGGCGGCTTTCCCGGTGACGTGGATCTGGCCCTGCAGCAGGACGTCAGTTCCTCCACGCCTCTGCTGCTGGAGGGTGCTTACCAGACCCCATGAAGGGCTGCTGAGAGGCCCTCCTCCTGCCCTGCACATCCCGGTGGGAAAAAACGACTGGCGGGGTCCGGGGTGACACTGTCACCCCGGCGGGAGAGGCTCGGGGAGGGCGGCGCCCTCCCCGCTCCGCGCTCAGAACTCCGCCTGTACCCGCAACCCGAGCAGCACGGCGTCGCGCAGCTTGCGCCCGGTTTCCTCGTCCGGCTCGCCGGCCGCCGGGTTGATATACCATTGCGCCAGCGGTCGCAGATGCACCGGCCCCACCGGCAGGTCGTAGTTCACCTCCAGCACGGTTTCATGCCGGCGCACCGGCCGGAAGGGGTCGCTGAAGGCCTGGGTATCGCGGTCCAGCCCGCGCGCGTCATGCCCGATCCGCGCCTGCGAGGCGCCGAAGGAAAGCGTGTCCTGCCGCCGCCCGAAGGGACCGGCCCAGGCGAAACCGGCATCCACCTGCCACGAGACCAGATTGCGGTCCGCCGGCGCGGCGAAGATCCGGGCGAAGGCGGCGAGGCTCTGCCCCTCCCCGCGCCAGAGCGTGGCCTCGCCGATGCCGTAGCCGGCGTAGTTGTTGCCGTAGCGGCGCGGCTCGCCACTGCTGGCCGGGTCGGCGAGGGAAAGCCCCCGGGCGTCCCGCCGCTGCGAGTCGAAGCCGCCGGTGTGATACCAGCCGCCCAGCTTCACCACCCAGGGGCGCGGACCGTCGGGCGGCGTCGGCGCGCCGAACACCGCCTCGCCGATCATGAAGGCGCCGCCCGCGGTGCTGAAGTTGATGCCATAGCGGTTGTGGCGCTGCGGATCGGTATCCTCGCCATAGCGGCCGCCGGGGTCGCCGGAAAACAGGCCGAAGCGCAGCCCGCTGCCCTCCTCCGGCTCGCCCAGGGCCAGCCGCACGCCCGGCGCGGCGAAGGGATAGGCCGGACCGCCGGAGGGCAGCGCCTCGGCAAAGAGCGCCGGCCAGCCGAAAGTGCCGTTCACCAGGTTGCTGGCCGTATCGGCCACCGCGAATTCGGTATCCGCCGCCAGCTGACCGATGCGCAGCGAGCCCCACCCTTCGACCTCCCGCTGGAGCCAGAGCTCCATCAGGCGCGGGCTGGAAAGCGCCTCGATGTTACTCGGCGGGGCGAGTGATCCGGTCAACGCCTCGCCCGGCTGCTTGCCGTAGATGCCAACGGCGCTGGCGCCGATGCTCCAGCCCTGCATCCCCGCAAGCTGCCCCAGATCGGCGTCCAGCCCCAGCCGCACCTGCCCGACCGCCGAAACGTCCTGCCGCAGCCCGCCACGCAGATTGCCGAAGGCGTCGATGATGAAACCCGTGGAAAGGCACAGGCCGGGCGTCAGCGTCGTGCCGACCTCGCAGGCCTCCTCCGGCTCCGGCGTCTCCTGTGCCCGGGCGAGGGGCGGCAGGACGAGGGCGCCAAGGGTGGCGAGCAGCAGCAAGGCCCGGCCACACGGTGCGCGGGGCGGCAAGTCGTAGCGTTTCATGCGTGGATCACGTCCTGAAGCCGGAGGAGGCCGGCATCCTGCCCTCGGGAGGAGGGAGGGCGGCGGATCCGGGCCGCGTTTCTGACCGCGGCGCATGGAATCATGTGGCACTGTTTCTGCGGATGCAATGCATGGCCGCCCGGCTGCGGCTTCCTGAACACATTGCAATGTCAGGCAGCGGCGTGCCGGCGCTGGCCTTCCCGCTGCTCCACACTTCCGGCGTGGTGCATCACCTGCCGCTGATCGGCGCGGCTCCCGAGGCCGGCAGGCTGTCCGGCCGGGCGGGCACCTCCTGCTCCTCCAGCATGCGCAAGGTTCGCGTGACCTCCTGTTGCCGCAGCGCGGTCGCGGCGTGCTGCGCAGCGCGGTGCGCAGCCATCAGCGCCACGAGGTCGGCAGTGCCGCAGGACCGATGATGGAACATGGGGCATCCCTCCTGTGCGAAGCCAGGGGGAGCCTAATCGCAATTGCGACTTATTCGCAATCTATTTATGGCCGGCCATTCTGCCCCTCTCAACGCGCTCCCCCATCCTAGGCCCCTTCACAATTCCTCGCCCGCTCAGGGCCCTGGCCGTAGAACCCTCCCCTTCCGCACGGGCAGAGCCGCCTCTCAGGCCGCGTTCGAGCCGAGTGCGGCCTCCAGCCGCGCCCAGGCCGCCGCATCGCCTGGCAGACCGAGGCGCAGCCAGCGCGGCATGGCCGCGAAACGCCGCGTCAGGATGCCCGCCCGCCCCAGCCGCTCATGCCACCGCGCCGCATCGCCCTCCACCAGCCGGAACAGCCGGGTCCCGCCGACGACGCGCAGCCCGGCCCGCGACAGCAGCGCGTCGAGCCGCTCCGCCTCGCCGGCCAGCCGCGCGGCGGTGGCAGCGCGCCAGGGCGCATCGGCCAGCGCCGCCCGCCCCACCGCCAGCGCCGGGCCAGACACCGCCCAAGGCCCCAGCGCGGCGCGAAGCGCCGCCGCCCGCCCAGGCGCCGCCAAAGCGAAGCCCAGCCGCAACCCGGCCAGCCCGTAGCTCTTGCCAAAGGAGCGCAGCAGGACCAGCCCAGGATGCGGCAAGGCGGGTGCGCAGCCCAATGCTTCCGGCTCCAGGTCGGCGAAGGCCTCATCCACCACCAGGACGCCGCCGCCCGCCGCCAGCCGGTCCGCCAAGGCCAGCAGCGCGCCGGGCGAATACCGACGCCCATCCGGATTGTTCGGGTTGCAGAGCAGCGCGCCGCCGGGACCGTCCAGCTCCTCCAGTCGCGCCACCTCCGTCACCACGGCCCCGGCGGCGCGCCAGCAGGCGGCGTGCTCGGCATAGGTCGGGCCGAGGATGCGCAGGCTGGGCAGCGGAAAAAGCCGCGGAAGCAACTGGATCAGGAGCTGCGTGCCCGGTGCCGCCGCCACCATCGCCGGATCCGGCGCCCCATAGGCGGTGGCGGCGGCCTCCCGCAGGGCCTCCTCCTCTTCCGGCTCCGGCAGACGAGTGAAGGCGGAGGGCGGCAGCGGCGGCACCGGCCAGGGGATCGGATTGATCCCGGTGGAAAGATCGAGGAACGGTTCCGGCGCCCCGGCGAAGCGGCGGCGCGCTTCCGTCAGCCGTCCGCCATGTTCCAGGCCGTCCGGCCCCATGCTACCCCCTGCCCCTGACATGATCCGGGCAAAGGCTGGGGGAAGGAATTCCCCCAGACCCCTATCTTTTTCTTCGAGTTTCCTGCGCAACCGGCCAGCGAGCACCTGAAACTGACAAAAAGAAGAAGGGGGTTCGGGGGAATTCATTCCCCCGACCTTCCACCCCGGAGAACCAGATCCGAGACCTTGCGCTAACAGGCGATCCCTTCCCTGTCCACGTCCCTCCCGATCCTGGCCGGCGCGCTGCTCATCGAGGCAGCCCTCGGCTATCCCGCTCCGCTCTTCGCTGCCATCCGGCACCCCGTGGTCTGGATGGGCGCGCTGATCGGCGCGCTGGATGCCCGCCTGAACCGCCCGGCCCTCTCCTCCGCGCACCGCCGCCGCAACGGCCTGCTGGCGCTCGGCCTGCTGCTGCTGGCCAGCATCGGCCCGGCGGCGCTGCTGCAAGGCGCGCTGCTCGCCACCCTGCCCGCTACCCTGGCACTGCCGCTGCTCGCCCTGCTGGCGGCCACCCTGCCGGCGCAGCGCAGCCTGCACGACCATGTCCGCGCCGTGGCGGAGGGGCTGGAGCAGCGCGGGCTGGCAGGCGGTCGCGCCGCCGTCGCCATGATCGTCGGCCGCAACCCGCAGACGTTGGACGAGGCCGGCGTGGCCCGCGCCGCCATCGAGAGCCTCGCCGAGAACTTCTCGGATGGCGTCGTCGCCCCCGCCTTCTGGTGCGGCGTGGCGGGGCTGCCGGGAATCACCGGCTACAAGGCCATCAACACCGCCGACAGCATGATCGGCCATCGCACGCCGCGCCACGAGGCCTTCGGCTGGGCCGCCGCCCGGCTGGACGATCTGGTCAACCTCCCGGCCTCCCGCCTCGCCGCGCTCTGGCTCATCCTGGCGGCGGCACTGACGCGCGGTGCCGAGGCGGGCGGCGCCTGGCGCGCGGTGCGGCGCGACGCCGCCCGCCACCGCTCGCCCAATGCCGGATGGCCGGAGGCGGCCATGGCCGGCGCGCTCGGCCTGCGCCTCGCCGGCCCGCGCGTCTATGGTGCCACCCGCGTCGAGGATGCCTGGATGGGCGAGGGCCGGGCCGAGGCGGGAGCAGCCGATCTGCGCCGTGCCCTGCGCCTGTATCGCCGCGCCTGCGGATTGCAGATCCTGACCGTGCTCGCCTTGGCGGCGCTGCTTCTGACCTGAACCGGGCGTGCGGTCCGCGCCCTATGGGCGACCTGCACTCCAGCCCTTATCCGCGGAATGGCGCGCCTGCTGCCCGTGCCACCAGCCCCTGGCACGGCAGAGCGGAATTTTCCTTGGACGGGCCTGTTTTCGTCAGCCCATCCGCCGCGGAGGCCTGCTTACCCATTGCCTTCGCGGCGAAGGGCGCCGGTCTTCAGCGTTCCGGACGCAGTGGTGACATGGCCACGACCTGCCGAAGGCACTGCACCAGCTCCGCTTCCTTGCCACGCAGGCGCCGCTCCTGCCGATAGAGTTGCGCTGCCTGTGCGGCCAGGCTCGGCGTTTCCGGGCGAAGCTTGCGCGTCCAGGACCAGACAGCGGGCAGTGGAGCGGGGGGCATTGGGGGTATCCCTTCTCAAGCGAAAGACTTAGGCATTCATTTACGCGACTCGAACGGAATTGCGCGTGATTTCTGGACCATATCTCAGTTTTGTGACGTACTCCGCTGCTCTCCCCTATGTTCAGCACGCCAGCGCCAGGAGGCGATCCAGGTCCAGATTCCGCGCGAGATGGTCCGCCAGCCCGTCCAGGGCCGCCTCCACCGCCGCCTCATGCCCACCCGGCGCGGTGGCGGCGCCCAGCCGCGCAAGCCAGGCAGTGCGTTGCGCATCTCCGCTGAAAAGCCCGTGCACATAGGTGCCCGCCACCCGCCCGTCCCTCGAGACCGCGCCGTCCATCCGCCCGTCCGCGAAGCGCAGCAGCGGCCGCGCGGCATCCGCGCCGGTGCTGCGGCCGATATGCATCTCGTAGCCGGCGAAGGGCACTCCATCGGCCAGCGTCTCGCCCGCGACACGCTCCAGCCGCTTGTCGCCCTGCAGCACCGTCTCCACGGCCAGCAGCCCGAGTCCCGGCACCTCGCCCGCCAGCCCCTCGACCCCCTCTGGATCGGCGATCCGCCGGCCGAGCATCTGGTAGCCGCCACAGAGCCCGAGCACTCGCCCGCCGCGCCGGTGATGGGCCAGGATGTCCGTCTCCCATCCCTCGGTCCGCAGCGCCGCCAGATCGGCGATGGTGGCCTTCGAGCCCGGCAGAATGACGAGATCCACATCGCCCGGCAGTGCCATCCCCGGGCGGAGCAGCAGCAGTTCCACTTCCGGCTCGGCGGCGAGCGGGTCGAGATCGTCGAAATTGGCGATGCGCGGCAGCACCGGCACGGCGATGCGGCATTTCCCCCCGGCACGGCGCGGCAGATGCTCGGCGAGATCCATCGCATCCTCCGCCGGCAGGCGACGGGCGCCCTCGAAAAAGGGCACCAGCCCGAGCGGCGCCCAGCCCGTGCGCGCCGCGATCTCCGCCATCCCTTCGGTGAAGAGGGTCGGGTCGCCGCGCATGCGATTGACGATGAAGCCGCACACCAGCGCCGCATCCTCCGGCGCCAGCACCGCATGGGTGCCGACCAACGCGGCGATCACCCCGCCACGATCGATATCCCCCACCACCACGACCGGCGTGCCCGTCGCGCGGGCGAAGCCCATATTGGCGATGTCGCCCTGCCGCAGATTGATCTCGGAGGCCGAGCCGGCGCCCTCCACCAGCACGATATCCGCCTCGGTGCGCAGCCGCGCGAAACTCTCCAGCACGAAGGGAAGCAGCACGGGCTTCATCGCCTGGTACTCGCGCGCCCGCGCCGTGGCATGCACGCGCCCCTGCACCACCACCTGCGCGCCCACCTCACTCTGCGGCTTCAGCAGCACGGGGTTCATGTGCACGCTCGGCTCCACCCCCGCCGCGCGCGCCTGCAGCGCCTGCGCGCGACCGATCTCGCCGCCCTCCGCCGTCACCGCCGCGTTGTTCGACATGTTCTGTGGCTTGAAGGGCCGCACCCGCAGCCCGCGCCGCGCCAGCGCCCGCGCCAGCCCCGCCACCAGCAGCGACTTGCCGACCGAGGAGCCGGTCCCCTGGAGCATGATGGCCCTGGCGGGCATCTCAGTGCCCGGCCGATTTCGAGAAGAGGTTCACCACGACGACGCCCGCGATGATCAGGCCCATGCCGAGCATTGCCGGCGCATCCAGCGCCTGGCGGAACCAGATCCAGCCCACCGCCGAGATCAGCACGATGCCGATGCCTGACCAGATGGCATAGGCGATGCCTGTCGGCACGGTGCGCAAGGCGATCGACAGGAAGAAGAACGCCACCGCATAGCCCAGGACGGTCACCACCGAGGGCCAGAAGCGGGTGAAGCCTTCGGTCGCCTTCAGGGCGGAGGTCGCGATCACCTCCGCCACGATGGCCACGGCCAGGGCGGCATAGGCGCCCATCAGAACTCGATCCCCGCCTGCGCCTTCACGCCCGCGGCGAAATGGTGCTTCACCGGCTTCATCTCGGTGACCAGATCGGCCGCCTCGATCAGCCCCGGCGGCGCGTTGCGCCCGGTGACCACGACATGCAGCCCTGCCGGCCGCGCCGCCAGCGCCGCCAGCACCTCGTCGAGCGGCAGGTAGTCGTAGCGCAGCGCGATGCAGAGCTCGTCCAGCACCAGCAGCCCCAGATCGCCCGAGGCCATCATCCGCTTCGCCTGCTCCCAGGCGCGACGGCAGGCGGCGATGTCGCGCGCGCGGTCCTGCGTCTCCCAGGTGAAGCCCTCGCCCATGCTGTGCCACTCCAGCATGGCATAGGCTTCCAGCACGCCGCGCTCCCCGGTGGACCAGGCGCCCTTGATGAACTGCACCACGCCGACCCGCCGCCCATTCCCCAGCATGCGCAGCGCCAGGCCGAAGGCGGCGGTGGACTTGCCCTTGCCCGCCCCGGTGTGGACCATCAGCAGGCCCTTCTCGACGGTCTTGGAGGCCACCTCGGCATCCTGCACCGCCTTGCGCTTCGCCATCTTCTCCTGGTGGCGCGCGGCCTCGTCCCGTTCCTCGCTCATGGCTTCCCTATGGGCTCTCCCTTCAGCACCAGCGGCAGGCCGGCGGCGATGAAATGCACCGATGCGGCGCGTGCCGCCAGGGCCTGGTGCAGCCCGCCCGCGGCATCCCGGAAGCGGCGCGCCAGGGCGTTCTCCGGCACGACGCCGAGCCCCACCTCGTTGCTCACCAGCACGGTCGGCGCCCCGCGGGCGGCCAGGGCGGCGTGCAGCGCCTCCGTGGCGGCGGCGATGTCATGCCCCCCCAGCATCAGGTTGCTCAGCCAGAGCGTCAGGCAATCGACCAGGGCCGGGCGTGCCCCCGCCTCGGCCAGGGCGGCGACGAGGTCGAGCGGCGCATTGAGGGTGTGCCAGTCCGCGCCACGGCGCGCGCGATGCTCCGCGATGCGCACGCGCATCTCGTCATCCCAGGCCTGGGCCGTGGCGATATAGGCCCAGGGGGCGGGATGCCGGGCGACCAGCGCCTCGGCATGACGGGACTTGCCGGAGCGCGCCCCGCCGAGAACCAGGATGAAGCTCATCACCGGCAGAGTTAGGGCAGATCCGCCATGGGTGAAATGCCCGCGCGGTGTCACGCGGCTGGAAGTTGCTCCAGCACCGCCGGCGACGAGGGGCCCAGGACGCAAACAGGCTCCCCGGAAGGCGCCGCGGCATAGCCATTGCGCCCACCTCGCTTCGCCTCGTACAGCGCCTCATCCGCCCGCTTCAACAGAGCGCCCGGGCCGGGCGAGGCCGCCGACCACTCCGCCAGCCCGATGCTGAAGGTGACGGGCAGCACCTGCCCCTGCCAGCGCGGTGGTTCCCGACACAGGGCGTCCACCAGGGTTGCGGCCAATTGTTCGGCCTCCGGCAGAGTGGCGTCGGGCAGCAGGATGCAGAATTCATCCCCGCCCATGCGTGCCGCGAGATCGCTCCGCCGCATCCGCCGCTGCAACAGTTTCGCGACCTCGCACAGACAGGCGTCGCCCGCCGCATGACCCAGCGTGTCGTTGACCTCCTTGAAGTGGTCGAGATCCAGCAGCATCACTGCGAAGGGCCGGTGCAGGAGCCGGGCCCTGCTGTCCTCCCGCGACAGCCGCGCCAGCATGTGGCGCCGGTTGCTCAGCCCGGTCAGGTCATCCCGCAGCGCGAGCTTCGCCATCTCGGTGCGCAGATGCTCGACTCCGAGCAGCATGAAGCCGAGCTTCCAGATGAGGCCGCTGGACACCATCATCAGCACCGCGATGCCCTCGGCCTGGGCATAGAGGTGGGGGCTGACCTGCCCGGCCTCCAGCATTCCGCTAACCAGCAGCTTGCCGATATGGGCCAGGATCGTGACCAGCATACCGGCCACGGTGAGCAGCCAGCCCGAGCTGACGGAGCTCCTCCGCAGCAATAGGGCGACGGACAGGAACAGCGGCAATGACTGGCCAGCCGCATAGATGATCTGGCGGAAATGGCGCTCCTCGCGCCAGGCAAAGAGCATGGCCAGGCAGAGCAGCGCCAAGAGGAGGCTGGCCCCGCGGCGCATGCGCCGTCCGTAGAATTGCTGGACCCCGTTCCAGCTCAGGCCGAAACCCAGAATGATGAGGGCATTGCCGATGAAGATCGGCGCCATCACCTGCGGCTCCCGCCCGAGCGCCATGACGCCGCCGCCGATCATGTTCACCAGTGAGGCGGCAAACCACAGCCGAGCCGCCCGGAAACCTGGATAGGACAAAGCGATGAAAGCCCAGATGAGCAGCATCGCCACCGAAACGAACAGGATGACCGCGTAGAGGGTGAACAGGTCGAACTGCATGGATGGCCTTTGTCAGAAAAGCCCAGCCTCCTCCGCCCCTGCGGCCGCCCAGCCTCTCCGGCGACGATGCCCTGCCTTGATCTCGTGGCAGGGCGAAGGATTCTCACTCGAGCGTGATATCGCCTCCTGGTAGCAACTCCCTGTTGGCTGGACAATAGCTAGGTTTGCCGGCCTGCCGGATCGTGCCGGACATGAAAAGGCCGGGGGAGCGATACTCCCCCGGCCTGTCATGGCAACCTCGCCGTTCAGCCAGCCAGCCAGCCTTTCACGCGCTGGCCATGCTCCTCGATGTACTGGGCAACGGCCGCGTCGGCATTCTCCTGCTGGGCCTTCAGCATCGCCTTCTCCAACTCGTTCAGCGGCATGTTGAGGCGCGAGAGGAAGCCGGCCACCTCCGGCCGCTCCTCCTTGAGGCCCGGCCGACCGAGCGCGATGACCTCCTCCTCGCCGCCCAGCGAGCCCTTCGGATCGGCCAGGTAGCGCAGCTCGTACTTGCCGAACATCCAGTGCGGGCTCCAGGCGGTGGCCACCACCCACTTCTCCCGCCGCATGGCGCGGTCCACCACGCTCAGCATCGCCGCCTCGCTGGCCTCCTGCAGCGTGTAGTCGTCGAGGCCATAGGCCTCCACCGTCTTCTGCGACAGGCGCGTCAGCCCGGCGCCCGGCTCGATGCCCTGGATGCGGCCGTTCAGCTTCTCGCGCACCTCCGGCTTCGCCAGGTCGGCGATCGAGGCGAGCTCGGATTCCGGCACGTATTTCGGCACCACCCAGCCCAGGCGCGCACCGATGTAGAGCGTGCCGAGCCGCTCCACCTTGCCCTCCACGCGCTTCCAGTAGTCGGCATGGGTCTGCGGCAGCCAGCACATCAGCATGGCGTCCACGTCGCCGCGGGTGATGCCCTGGTAGAGTGGCGCCACATCGGTCTGCACCAGCTCGACCGGCGTCTGCAGCCGGTCCTCGATCAGCTTGGCGGCGAGGCGGGTGATGAACTCGGCATCGGCCCAGGGGGCGAAGCCCAGCTTGATCGGCTTGTTGTCGGCGGCACGCGCTGCGCCGGTGGTCAGGCCCATCGCCAAGCCGGCGGTCAGGCCGAGGAATTCGCGCTTCTTCAGCAACATGGGGTTTCCTTTCCTTGGTTGCCTGGAATGGCCGGAAGGAAAAGGTCGGGGGAAAGAATTCCCCCGAACCCCCATCTTCTTTTTGTCAGTTTGATGCTGCGCTTCGAACGAGCGCAGGAGCTGACAGAAAAAAGAAGGGGGCCTGGGGGAATTCCTTCCCCCAGCCTTCCTGCCCGGCGTCAGTGAAAGATCAGGCCTTCGAGACGACTGCCGGCTGCTGCGCCGCGCCTTCGCTGCGCCGCGCGAACAGGGCCCGCAGCCCGGAAGGCGCGCGCTTCTGGCCGAAGCTCTGGGTGATGCGGTCCAGCAGCACCGCCAGCACCACCACGGCGAGGCCGCCCTCGAAGCCGGTGCCGACATCGAGCCGCTGGATGCCCGTCAGCACCGTATTGCCGAGGCCGCCGGCGCCGATCATCGAGGCGATCACCACCATCGAGAGCGAGAGCATGATGGTCTGGTTGATGCCCGCCATGATGGAGGGCAGCGCATTCGGCACCTGCACCTTCAGGAGAAGCTGCATCGGCGTGCAGCCGAAGGCGAGTCCTGCCTCGATGAACTCCGAATGCACCTGGCGGATGCCGAGATTGGTCAGGCGCACCACCGGCGGCATGGCGAAGATCACCGTGGCGATGGTGCCGGGCACCGCACCCAGGCCGAAGAACATGGCGGCCGGGATGAGATAGACGAAGGCCGGCATGGTCTGCATCAGGTCGAGCACCGGGCGCGCCACCATCTGCACGACATTGCTGCGCGCCATGGCGATGCCGAGCGGCACGCCGATCAGGATGGCGATGCCGGTCGCGGCGAGCACGAGGGAGAGCGTCTCCATCATCCGCTCCCACAGCCCCATGCCGCCGATCAGCAGCAGCGCGGCGACGGCGAAGACGGCGAACTTCCAGCCGACCCGCCACAGCGCCAGCAGCGCGATGGCGGCGATGACGGCCGGCGCCGGCACACCGGTCAGCGCCGCGCGGATGCCATCCGTGACGAAGCCGATGCCCGTGGCGATACCGTCCAGCGCGGGCGTGAAATGGTCGAGCACATAGTTGACGACGGCATCGGCGCCCTCGCCGATGCCCAGGTTCAGATCCTGCATGGGGCGTGTTCCTTCGGCGGGAGGGGCGGCACTCAGTTTCCCGAGCGGTCGAGCGTCCGCAGCAGGGCGGACTTGCTGATCGCACCCACGTAGCGGCGCTCCGCATCCACCACCGGCACCGGGTGTGGGCTCTCCGCCACCTTGCCCATCACGTCCGACAGCGTCTCATCGGCGGCGATCGGCTCCACCTCAGACAGCAGCGCCTTGCGGTAGGGGTCCTCGCCGCCACTGCGCGCGGCCTTCGCCAGCGAATCGGCGGTGACCATGCCATGGTAGGTCTTGTCGCGCCCGACGACGATGGCGACGTCACGATCGTGCTGCCGCATCCGCTCCAGCGCCGCGGGGATCGCGAGGCCGCGCCGCTCGATCAGCGTGACCTGCGATTCGCGCGCGATGTCGCCGGCGCGGAACACCTGGCTGACATCCACGTTGCGGAAGAAGGAGCGGACATAGTCGTTCGCCGGGCTGCTCACGATCTCGTCCGGCGTGCCGACCTGCACCACCTTGCCGTGCTGCATGATGGCGATGCGGTCGCCGATGCGCATGGCCTCGTCGAGGTCATGGCTGACGAAGATGATGGTGCGGCTGTGCTCGGACTGCAGGCGCAGCAGTTCGTCCTGCATCTCGGCGCGGATCAGCGGGTCGAGCGCCGAGAAAGCTTCGTCCATCAGCAGCACGGTGGGCTCGCTCGCCAGGGCACGGGCGAGGCCGACGCGCTGCTTCATGCCGCCCGAAAGCTGGTCCGGCCGGCTCTCGGCATAGGCCGCGAGGCCGACGGCCTGCAGTGCCGCGCGCGCCTTCTCGTGCCGCTCGCCTTCGCTCACGCCGGCGACCTCCAGCCCGAAGGCGGCGTTGTCCAGCACGCTGCGGTTGGGCAGCAGGGCGAAGGACTGGAACACCATGCTCATGTCGCGCCGGCGCAGCGCGATCAGCTCGCGGCGGGACATCTTCGTGATGTCCTGGCCATCCACCAGGATCTCGCCGGACGAGGGCTCGATGAGACGGTTGATCAGGCGCAGCAGCGTGGACTTGCCGGAGCCCGAAAGCCCCATGATGACGAAGATCTCGCCAGCGTGGATATCGAAGCTGGCATCATTGACGCCCACCGTGCAGCCGGTGGCGGCGTGGATCTCTTCTTTGCCGCGGCCCTCGCGGACCATGCGGATGGCCACATCAGGCCGGTCGCCAAAAACCTTGAAGACGTTGCGGAGCGCGATCTTCACCGGCGCGGGGGCGTCGCCGCCCGTCGTCTGGTTTGCTGTATCCATTCGTCCTCTGACTTGCCGCGCACCGAATGGGGCGGCCTCACCTCCGTGGGTTTTAGGGAACGGCGGACACGGGGCTGGACCGGAGGGGGCCCAGTGGGTTCTGCCCTGAAAGGGCCACAATTCTGTGCCGCCGCCACTTCGTTCCGGTTGGTCTAAACCAGTCGCATGGAATTGTCCACCCCCTTGAGACAAGTCGATCCGGATCGCTATGCGGATCGCCCAAATGAAGATTCTCGAAAGACAATGGTTTCACGCTGCCATGCTGTGATGTGACGAATTGGGAGCGGATATTTCCGACCTTGGAATGCGACCGATTCCCCACATTGCTGTCCGAAGCCGCAGGTTGAATTGTCCATCCCTCGCGGCCTGATTGGCAAATGCCTGAATTCCCCCGGCAATGCTGTTCCTCAGGCGGCTTTCAGCTTTCACCGCCTATCCCACGCTGCCCCACCACTCGCCCCGGAAGAGGTTTGACTCCCCACCCCGCCCCCGCCTACGAACAGCCGCGATGGTCCTTCCCGAGCGGAAGGTGAAAAGGGAATGCGGTGCCGGGCGCGGTGGTCTCCCACCGGGCCCCATGCCGCGGCTGCCCCCGCAACTGTAGGCGGAGAGCGACCCGTCGCCATGGCCACTGGAGCGCCCGCTCCGGGAAGGCCGGCGGGCCGCGCTGGATCCGCGAGCCAGGAGACCTGCCATCACCCATCGGATCGTGCCACCGGGCGGGGTGCCCCGGCGGGCGGCGATGTGCCCGGGCATCCCTCCCCGGCGCCTCGATCCCGCGCGGCGACGCACGGGCGGTCGGCATCCCGCATCCAGCCGCGCCACCGGGCGCAGGAGCGTGCATGGAACCGCCGCCGCCGACCGATGCCGCGCCGAAGCCGCGACTGGTGGTCTGCACCACCTGCCGCGCAGGCCGCGTGCTCGCCGAGGGCGAGGCCCCGCCCGGCCGCCTCTTGCACGATGCCCTGGCCGCCGCGCTTGCCGCCCATCCCGCGCCGCCGGTCGAACTGCACCCCGTCACCTGCCTCGCCGCCTGCGAGCGCGGCTGCACGGCGGCCATCACCGCACCTGGCAAGTGGACCTACCTCCTCGGCCACCTGACGCCGGACCTGGCCAAAGACCTCCTGGCTTATGGCGCCACCTATGCCGCGCACGCCTCTGGAGCCGTGCTGCCCTCGCGCCGCCCGGCCTCGCTGCGCAGCGTGGTGCTGGGCCGCCTCCCCGCGCTCGAACCGCCACCCAAGGACACCGCCGCATGAGCACACTCGACAAGGTGCCCGCCACCATCGTCACCGGCTTCCTCGGCGCCGGGAAGACGACGCTGGTGCGCCACCTAATGCAGCACGCCAATGGCCGCCGCATCGCCATCATCGTCAACGAGTTCGGCGCCCTCGGCGTGGATGGCGAGACGCTGAAGAATTGCGGCATTCCCGGCTGCGAAGCCGAGAACATCGTCGAACTCGCCAATGGCTGCCTCTGCTGCACCGTGGCGGACGACTTCATCCCCACCATGCAGGCGCTGCTCGACCGCCCGGCACCGCCCGAGCACATCCTGATCGAGACTTCCGGCCTCGCTTTGCCGAAGCCGCTGATCAAGGCCTTCAACTGGCCCGCCATCCGCTCCCGTGTCACGGTCGATGGTGTCGTCACGGTGGTGGATGCCCCCGCCGTCGCCGAGGGGCGCTTCGCCGATGACCCGGAGGCCGTCGCCGCCCAGCGCGCCGCCGATCCTTCGCTCGACCACGACAATCCCCTGGCCGAAGTCTATGAGGACCAGCTCAACGCCGCCGACCTGGTGGTGCTGAACAAGGCCGACCTGCTGGAGGAGGCCGCCCTCGCCGCGCTCCGCGCCGAGATCGCGGCCCGCCTGCCGCGCGCCGTGAAGGTGGTGCCGGCGCGCGAGGGCGCGCTGGAACCGGCGGTGCTGCTCGGCCTGGATGCCGCCGCCGAGGACGATCTCGCCGCCCGCCCCTCGCACCACGATGCCGAGGATGGCGCGCATGAGCACGACGACTTCGACAGCTTCGTCCTGCCCCTGCCGGACTACGACTCGCCCGAGGCCCTGCTGACGCGCCTGCCGGAGATCGCCGCGGCGCACGACGTACTGCGCATCAAGGGCTTCGTCCGCCTGAAGGGCAAGCCGATGCGCCTCGCCGTGCAGGGCGTCGGCCGCCGCTTCCGCCACCATTTCGACCGGCCCTGGAGCGATGACCGCCAGGGACATCTGGTGGTGATCGGCCAGAAGGGGATGGACCGCGAGGCCATCGCGCGCGCCATCCTGGGATAGTGCCGCCACCAGAGGGGGAGATCCAAGAACCTCAGGTTCTTGGCGGGGAGAGTTTGAGAGGGGCAGAGCCTCTCTCAATGCGGAGGGTTCACCTTGCATCTGCTGCGGCAGGAAACGCGAAGCCTGGAGGAGGATGCGGCGGCGGTCGATCTCGGCCATGCCCCGGCCGATCTCGTTCTACTCTCCTTCACCGACAGCGATCTCGGCGCGGCCGCCACCGCCTGGGAGGGCCTGCCCGCCCCGCGCCCCTCCCTGCGCCTCGCCAACCTGGCGCAGCTCCGCCATCCCATGTCGGTGGACCTCTATGCCGAGGATGTGCTGGCGCGCTCCCGTTGCATCCTGATCCGCCTGCTCGGCGGGCTGGAGTACTGGCGCTATGGCGCCGAGGAAGTCGCCGCCCTCTGCCGCCGCGCGGGCATCCCGCTCGCCCTCCTCCCCGGCGACGGCCGCGCCGACCCGCAGCTCGCCGCCCTCTCCACCGTGCCCCCCGAAGCCTATGCCCGGCTCGACGCCTGCCTGCGCGAGGGCGGCCCGGAGAACCTGGGCAGCGCCCTGCGCCTCGCCGCGCATCTCGCCGGCCTCGCACCGGATGATGCCCCGCCACCCCGCGCCCTGCCCTCCTGTGGCGAACACCCGCTCGGCACCGGGGAAGCCGACCCGCAGGCGGTGCTGGTCTTCTACCGCTCGCACCTCCTGGCCGGCGACATCGCTCCGATGCTCGCCCTAGCCGCAGCTTTGCGCGCGCGGGGCCTGCGCACACGCGGCCTTTTCGCCGCCAGCCTGAAGGACCCGACCTCTGCCCGCTTCGTGGCGGAGCGCCTCGCCGCCTGGCGCCCCGCCGTGGTGCTGAACGCCACAGCCTTCTCCGCCCGGCAGGAGGAGGCCTCGCCGCTCGATGCCGCCGGCGCGCCGGTGCTGCAACTCCTGCTCTCCGGTGCCCCGCGCGAGGCCTGGGCCGCTTCGACGCGCGGCCTGTCGCAGAGCGACCTCGCCATGCAGGTGGTGCTGCCCGAGCTGGACGGCCGCCTAATCACCACCACCATTGGCTTCAAACAGGAAGCGGCGCCGATCCCCGGCCTGGACTACGCCCGCACCCTGCTGGCGCCCCATGCCGAGGGCATCGCCCTTGCCGCCGACCGTGCCGCCGGCTGGGCGCGCCTCGCCGCCACGCCGACCTCCGGGCGCCGGATCGCGGTGCTGCTTTCCGACTATCCCGCCGCCGGTGGGCAGGCCGGTCATGCGGTCGGGCTCGACAGTTTTGCCAGCCTCGCCGCGCTGCTGGAGGATCTCGCCGGGGCCGGCTACAGCCTCGGCACGGCGCCGCCGGATGCCACGAGCTTGGCCCACGCCCTAACCGAAGGCCCGGCTGCCCCCTTCCTGACGCTGGCGGCGTACCAACCCCTTTTCGCCACCCTCCCCGCGCCGCTGCGCGCAGCCGTCACGGCCGCCTGGGGCGCGCCGGAACAGGACCCCACCTGCCGGGAGAGCGCCTTCACCCTGCGCCATCTCCGCCTCGGCAACCTCATCCTGGCGATACAGCCCGACCGCGGCAGCGCACTGGACCGCCGCACCGGCTATCACGATCCCGACACACCGCCGCGCCACGCCTATCTCGCCTTCTACCTCTGCCTGCGCGAGGGCTTCGGCCTGCATGCGCTGGTCCATCTCGGCACGCATGGCACGCTGGAATGGCTGCCCGGCAAGGCCGCCGCGCTTTCCGAAGCCTGCGCCCCGGCGGCACTGCTGCGCGGGGTACCCGTGGTCTATCCCTTCATCGCCAACAATCCCGGCGAGGCCGCAGTGGCCAAGCGGCGGCTCGGTGCCGTCACCATCGGCCATCTGACGCCGCCGCTGAAGCCCGCCGGCCAGCACGGCGCCGCGCTCGAACTGGAGCGCCTGATCGACGAATACGCCGCCGCCGACGGGCTGGACCGCCGCCGCACCGCCCTGCTGCGCCGCGCCATCCTCGACCGCGCCGAGGAGACCGGCCTGCTCGCCGAGGGCCATATCCCCCGCGACATCCCCGAGGAGGACGCCCTCGCCCGCCTGGACGCCTGGCTCTGCGACGTGAAGGAGATGCAGATCCGCGACGGGCTGCACGTCTTCGGCCGCGCGCCCGCGCCGGAGCGCCGCGCCGCCCTGCTCGCCGCCCTCACCCGCGCCGCGCCCGGCTTCGACCCCGCCCGGCTCGACGCCGCCGCCCCCGCCGAGCGAGCCGCCCTGCTCGCTGCACTGGATGGCCGCTTCATCCAGCCCGGCCCCTCCGGCGCCCCGACACGCGGCCGCGCCGACGTGCTGCCCACCGGCCGCAACCTCTACAGCATCGACCCGCGTGGCGTGCCCACCCGCTCTGCCCTCGTCCTGGCCGAGAAGGCCGCCACCGAACTCCTCCGCCGCCACCGTCAGGAACAGGGTGACTGGCCGCGCACCCTCGTGCTCGACCTCTGGGGCAGCGCCACCATGCGCACCGGCGGCGAGGACCTGGCCCTGGCCCTGCTCCTGCTCGGCGCCCGCCCGGTCTGGGACACGGCCTCCGCCCGCGTGACCGGCGTGGAGATCCTCCCCCTCGCCCTGCTCGACCGCCCGCGCGTGGACGTCACCCTGCGCATCTCCGGCCTGTTCCGCGACGCCTTCCCGGCGCAGATCGCACTCTTCGACGCCGCTGTACGCGCCATCGCCGCCCGTGCGGACGAGGCCCCCGACTGGAACCCGCTGGCCGCCGCCGCGCGCGGCCTCACCGGTGCCGCCCTGCGCCGCGCCACCGCCCGCATCTTCGGCGCCGCCCCCGGCAGCTACGGCACCGGGTTGGAGGAGCGCATCGCCCGCGGTGCCTGGGAGAGCCGCGACCAGCTTGGCGCCGCCTGGCTCGACGCCTCCGCCGCCACCTATGGCCAAGGCCTCGAAGGCGCCCCTGATCGGGACGCCCTTGCCGCCCGCGTGACCGCCGCCGAGCTCTTCCTGCACAGCCAGGACCACGCCGAGACCGACCTGCTCGACAGCCCCGACTACGCCGCGCATGAGGGCGGCTTCGCGGCCGCAGCGGCGGCACTCGGCGCCAGCCCCGCCCTCTACCATGCCGACACCGCCAATCCCGAGGCCCCCCGCCTGCGTGGCCTCGCCGAGGAGATCGCCCGCGTGGTGCGCGCCCGCGCCGCCAACCCGGCCTGGATCGCCGGCATGATGCGCCACGGCCATCGCGGCGGCGCCGAGATCGCCCGCGCCCTGGAGAGCCTGCACGCCTTCGCCGCCACCCTGCCCGAACGGCTCGACCCGCAGTTCGACCTGCTCTTCGACGCCACCCTCGGCGATCCCACCGTCCGCGCCTTCCTGGAGGCGAACAATCCCGCCGCCCTTGCCGCCATGCGCGCCCGCTTCGCCGAGGCGCGCGAGCGCGGGCTGTGGCGCCCCCGGCGGAACGATACGCCATGAAGGCCCGGCGCTGGACAGCGGGGAGAATGAATTCTCCCCGCCCCCCTCTTCTTTCTTTTCATCAGACAAAGAAAAGATGGGGGTCCGGGGGAATTCATTCCCCCGGCCTTTCCGCGCCATGAGCATTCGCGGCTGGTGCCCCACGCTCTTCGAGCCCATGGCCTCCGGCGACGGGTTGCTGTTGCGCGTGAAGCCCCGCGCCGCGCACCTTTCCGCCACGCAGGCTCGTGCCCTGGCCGAGGCGGCGGCGCGCTATGGCAATGGCTGGCTGGATCTGACCGGCCGCGCCAATATCCAGATCCGCGGCCTGCGCCCCGAGACACTCGAGCCCTTCACCCGCGCCATGCTGGAGGCCGGCCTGGCCGACCCCGACCCCGGCGTGGAGCGCCGCCGCAACCTGATCGTGCCACCGCTCCTCGGCGCCGACCCGGCCATTCCCGAATCCGCCGTCGCCTGGCTCGCCACGTTGGAGACCCTGCTGGCGGATGCGGCCCTGGCCGCCCTCCCCGCCAAATTTGGCCTGCTGCTCGATGCGGGCGGCGCCCTGCCGCTCACCGGCGTGGAAGCCGACCTGACGCTCCGCCTGACGCCGGGCGGCGCTGAAATCCACCTCCCCGGAACGCCTTTGCGGGCGCGCGGCGCCACGCCCGCCGCCGTCGCGGCTCTGCTGCACGCCTTCCTGGCCACGCCCGGCGCGCGGCGAATGCGCGATGCCGTGCAGTCGGCCGGCGCGGCCACCCTCTTCGCGGCGGCAGGGCTGCGGGCCGAGCCGACGCCCCCGCTCTCGTCACCACCCCAGCCCATCGGCTTCCATCCGCTCGGCGGCGCGGGCGCCCTCGGCCTGGGCATTCCCTTCGGCGCGCTCCCCGTCGCCACCCTGGCCCATCTGGGGGATCTCACCGAACGGTATGGCGACGGCACCCTTCGCCTCACCCCCTGGCGCGCCGTCCTGCTGCCCGGCCTGACCGACCCGGCGCCTGTCCGCATCGCCGCAACCGGCCTGATCACCGACCCCGCCGACCCGCGCCTGCGCCTGCGCGCCTGCCCCGGCGCCACCGGCTGCGCCAGCGGCCTAGCCGAGACCCGCGCCGATGCGGCCGCGCTGCTCGGCATGGGCGCCCTGCCGCGCGCGGGCTTGCTGCATCTCTCCGGTTGCGCCAAAGGCTGCGCGCATCCGGCGCCGGCGGCCGTCACCCTGGTGGCACAGACGGAGGGGCGCTACGCCCTCATCCGCCAGGGCCGCGCCAACGACCCGCCCGCGCGCGCCGGGCTCACCCTGGCCGAAGCAGCGGCGGAACTGGAAGGCAGATGAGCGGCCCCTACGACTACATCCGCGACGGCGCGGCGATTTACGAGAAATCCTTCGCCACCATCCGGGCGGAGGCCGATCTCGCGCGCTTCACCCCCACCGAGGCGCGCGTCGCCGTGCGCGTCATCCATGCCTGCGGGCTGGTCGAGGTGGCGCGCCACATCCGCTTCGCCCCCGCCTTCACCGCCGCCGCCGAAGCGGCACTGAAAGCCGGCGCCCCCATCCTCTGCGATTCCAAGATGGTCGCGCATGGCATCACCCGCGCCCGCCTGCCCGCGGACAACGAAGTCCTCTGCACCCTCGACGCTCCCGGCGTGCCCGAACGCGCCCGCGCCATCGGCAACACGCGCTCCGCCGCCGCGCTCGACCTCTGGGGCGAGAAGCTCGGCGGCGCCCTCGTCGCCATCGGCAACGCCCCCACCGCGCTCTTCCACCTGCTCGAACTGCTCAACGCCGGCGCCCCGCCCCCCGCCGCCATCATCGGCATGCCCGTGGGCTTCGTCGGTGCCGCCGAGTCCAAGGAAGCCCTCGCCGCCGACAACCGTGTGCCCTGGATGATCGTCGAAGGCCGCCAGGGCGGCAGCGCCATGGCCGTGGCGGCCGTCAACGCGCTCGCCACGGAGCGGGAGTGATGCGGGACGCGCAGGAAAAAGTCTGGGGGAAAGAATTCCCCCAGACCCCCATCTTTTTTCTGTCAGTTGGGAACGGCCCTGACCGGCAGCGCAGCAAACTCGAAGAGAAAAGAAGGGGGTTCGGGGGAATTCATTCCCCCGACCTTATTTTCCGATGACCGGCACGCTCCACATCCTGGGCGTCGGCCCAGGCGATCCCGAGCTGATCACCCTCCGCGCCGCCCGCATCCTGGCCACCGCCCTGGTCTTCGCCTGCTTCGCCAAGCGCGGCCGCCCCGGCAATGCCCGCAGCATCGCCACGCCGCACCTCAATCCGGCGGCGGAGGAGTTGCGCTTCGAATACCCCTTCACCACCGACCTCCCCGTGGAGGACTCGCGCTACCCCGCCGAGATGGCCTCCTTCTACGACGCCTGCGCCACCCGCATCGCCGGTCATCTCACCGCCGGGCAGGATGTCGCCCTGCTCTGCGAGGGCGATCCCTTCCTCTATGGCTCCGCCATGTATCTCTTCGACCGGCTGCGCGCGGCGCATCCCGTCGAGGTGACGCCCGGCATCACCGCCATGGCCGGCTGCTGGTCGCGCGCCGGGCTGCCGATGGTGCATGGCGACGACATCCTCGCCGTGCTCCCCGCCACCATGCCCGCCGCTGAACTCACTGAGGCCCTGCGCCGCTGCGACGCCGCCGTGGTGATGAAGCTCGGCCGCAACCTGCCCAAGCTGCGCGCCGTGCTGGCGGAACTCGGCCTCACGCAGCGCGCCGTCTATGCCGAGCGCGGCACCATGCCCGGAGAGGTCATCCTCCCCCTCGCCGAGCGCGACGACAGCCCCGCCCCCTATTTCTCCCTGGTGCTGATCCAGGGCCGGCAGGGTCAGCGATGACGGGCTGGCTCCGCGTCATCGGCCTTGGCCCGGGCGATGTCGCGCTCCGCACCCCGGAGGCCGAGGCGGCTCTCGCCGCCGCCACCGATCTCGTCGGCTACGGCCCCTACGTCGCGCGTGTCGCCGCCCGCCCGGAGCAGCACCGCCACGAGACGGACAACCGCCAGGAACTGGACCGCGCCCGTCACGCCCTGACGATGGCGCAGGAGGGCGCCCGTGTTGCTGTCGTCTCCTCTGGCGATGCCGGCGTCTTCGCCATGGCCAGCGCCGTCTTCGAGGCCATCGAGCACGGCCCGGCGGCGTGGCGCGCGCTGGACGTCGCAGTGCTGCCCGGCATTTCCGCCATGTTCGCCGCGGCCGCGCGCCTGGGCGCGCCGCTCGGCCACGACTTCTGCGCCATCTCGCTCTCCGACAACCTGAAGCCCTGGCCGCTGGTCGAGCAGCGCCTCGCCGCCGCCGCCGGGGCCGGCTTCGTCATCGCGCTCTACAATCCGATCTCGCGCGCGCGCCCGTGGCAACTCGGCCGCGCCTTCGAACTGCTGCGCGGCATTCTCCCCGGCGAGACCCCCGTGGCCTTCGCCACCGCCGTCACCCGGCCTGAGGAGCGCATCGAACTCCGCCCCCTCGCCGAGGCCGACCCGGCGCTCGCCGATATGCGCACCCTGGTCCTGATCGGCTCCGCCGCCACCCGCGCCATCGCGCGGGAGGGCGCACGCGCCTGGCTCTACACGCCCCGCTCGGCGAGCAGCCCATGAAGCCAGCCCAGCGCCCCCGCGACATCCGGCACGCGCGCCAGCCCCTCCGGCGCCGGCGGCCGCGCCAGCAGCCGAACCGGGATGCCTCGCTCCCGCGCCGCGACCAGCTTGGCCACCACCGCCGCGCCGCCCGAATTCTTCGTTACCAGCACCTCGATCCCGTGCCGGCGCAACAGCGCGCGCTCATCCTCCAGCGCGAAGGGGCCGGTGGCGGTCAGCACCTCGGCCTCCGGCGGCAGCGCCGCGGGATCGGGTGGGTCCACGCTGCGGATGACGTAATGGTGCCAGGCCGCGGCGCGGAAGGGCGCCAGTTCCTTCTGCCCGACCGTCAGCAGCACGCGGCGCGGCCTTTCACCCAGCCCCGCCGCCAGGGCCGGCATGTCGGGGAACTCGGCCCAATCGTCTCCCGCTTCTGGCATCCAGGCCGACCGGTCCACCCGCAACAGCGGCACCCCGCACCGTGCGGCGGCCTCGGCGGCGTTGCGCGTCATCTGCGCGGCGAAAGGATGGGTGGCGTCCACTACGGCGCCGATCCGCTCGGCCCGCAGATAGCCCATCAGCCCCGCCACCCCGCCGAACCCGCCGATGCGCGTCGGCAAAGGCTGCGGGCGCGGCGCGCGGGTGACGCCGGCGAGGGAGAGGGTCGCCTGAAAATGCGCATCCCCCGCCAGGGCGCGGGCCAGCGCCGTGCCCTCCGTCGTTCCTCCCAACAGCAGAACCCGCATAATCCCCCGCGATGAGCGCTCCCTGGCTCTCCATCCTGGGCATCGGCGAGGACGGCGTCGAGGGCCTCTCCCCCGCCGCCGCCACGCTGCTTTCGGCCGCCGGGGCGGTCTTCGGCGGGCAGCGGCACCTGGCGCTCGCCGCCCCGCTGATCCGCGGCACGGTGCATCCCTGGCCCAGCCCGATGCTGGATGGCCTCCCCGCCCTGCTCGCCCGGCGCGGCCAGCCGACGGCCGTGCTGGCCTCGGGCGATCCCTTCTGCTTCGGCATTGGTGCCACCCTGGCGCGGCACGTCCCGCCGGAGGAATTCCTCTGCCTGCCCGCGCCCTCCGCCTTCGCCCTGGCCTGCGCGCGGCTGGGCTGGGCGATGCAGGACTGCACCACGATCTCCTTCTGCGGCCGCCCCCTGGAGCCTCTGCTGCCTCTGCTGCAACCCGGCGCGCGCATCCTGGCCCTCTCCGCCGACGCCAGCACCCCCGCCGCCGTCGCCGCGCTGCTCACCCGGTACGGTTTCGGCCCCACGCGGCTGCACCTGCTGGAAGCCCTGGGCGGCCCGCGCGCCCGCCATCGCGCGGCCACCGCCGAAGCCTTCGACCTTACCCCCGGCCTGCTGAACCTGCTGGCGCTGGAGGTGGTCCCCGGCCCTGGGGCGCGCGTCCTGCCGCTCACCCCCGGCCTACCGGAAGATGCCTTCGAGCAGGACGGCCAGATCACCAAGCGCGAGGTGCGGGCGGTGACACTGGCAGCCCTCGCGCCGCGCCAGGGCGAGTTGCTCTGGGACATCGGCTGCGGCAGCGGCTCGGTGGCCATCGAGTGGTTGCTGCGCCACCCCGCCAACCGCGCCATCGGCCTGGAGCCGTGCCCCGAACGCGCCGCCCGCGCCGCCCGCAACGCCCTCGCGCTCGGCGTCCCGGGGCTGCGCGTGGTGCAGGCGGCCGCGCCCGAGGGCCTCACCGGCCTGCCGGTGCCAGACGCGGTCTTCCTTGGCGGCGGCGCCAGCGCACCTGGCGTCCTGGAGGCCGTCTGGGCAGCGCTGCGCCCGGGCGGACGCCTGGTGGCCAATGCCGTGACCCTGGAAACCGAGGCCGCCCTGATCGCCGCCCATGCCCGCTGGGGCGGCACGCTGACGCGGATCGGCGTTGAGCGCCTGGACCGTATCGGCGCCTTCCAAGGCTATCGCCCGGCGATGACCGTCACCCAATACGTGGCCGAAAAACCGATGGCGGGGTCCGGGGAGACCCTGTCTCCCCGGCGGGGGGTCCAGGAGAGCGGCGCCCCCCTGGCCACCGCTGGTCTTGGCCTGCGCCCCTCGACCTCGGCGGAGGCGATCATCACCCTGGTCCGCCGCGCCGAGGCGCTGTCCGGCCTGCGTGTTGGCCGCCTCGCCGCCCCCGCCTTCCGCCGCGGCCTCCCGGCTCTGACCGAGGCGGCGACAATCCTGGGCGTGGAACTCCTCTTCCTCGACCATGCCGCGTTGCGCGCCGTACAGGACCGCTGCCCCACTCGTTCCGAGGCTGCCCTGCGCGCTACCGGCATCGCCTCCGTGGCCGAAGGCTGCGCCCTGGCGGCGGGCGGCACGCTGGTGCTGCCGCGCATCGCCGCCGAGGGCGTCACCTGCGCCCTTTCGGCAGAGACCCCATCATGACCGTGCATTTCATCGGCGCCGGCCCCGGCGCACCCGACCTCATCACCCTGCGCGGGCGGAACCTGCTGGCCGCCTGTCCGGTCTGCCTCTATGCCGGCTCCATCGTCCCGCCCGCCCTGCTGGAGCACTGCCCGCCCGGCGCCCGGCTGGTGGACACCGCCCCGCTGGACCTCGACGCCATCGAGGCCGAATACCTGCGCGCTCATCAGGCCGGGCAGGACGTGGCGCGGCTGCATTCCGGCGATCTCTCTGTCTGGTCCGCCGTTGCCGAGCAGATCCGCCGCCTGGAGCGCCACGGCATCCCCTATACGCTGACGCCCGGCGTGCCGTCCTTCGCCGCCGCCGCCGCCGCGCTCGGGCGCGAGCTGACGGTGCCGGAGGTGGCGCAGAGCGTGGTGCTGACCCGCATCTCCGGCCGCGCCTCGGCCATGCCGCCGGGCGAGACGCTGGAAGCCTTCGGGGCCACCGGCGCGACGCTCGCCATTCATCTCGCGATCCACGCGCTGGGGCGGATCGTCGCAAGCCTCACCCCGCTCTACGGCGCCGATTGCCCCGTTGCGATCGTGGTGCGCGCCTCCTGGCCGGATGAGCGCATCCTGCGCGGCACGCTGGGGGATATCACCGCGAAGTTGGCCGCCGAACCGGCGGAGCGCACGGCGCTGATCCTAGTCGGGCCGGCCCTCACGGCGGGAGAGTTCCGCGACAGCGCGCTCTACAGCGCGGATTACCAGCGGCGGTTCCGGTCATGAGGAAAAAGATCGGGGGAATGAATTCCCCCGAACCCCCTTCTTTTTTCTGTCAGTTGGGAACCGTTTCAGGCGCGCGCCAGCAACGCGCCGTCACGGCCAAACAGTGCGACATCCACGGCAATGCCCGTCCCCTCCACCACGCCCCGCGCCACATCCCGGGCACGCCGCGCCACTGCCTCGGGGAGTGCCATGCCCTCGGCGGCAGCAAGGTTGAAGGCTTCCAGCGCCGTATTGGCCGCGGCGATGCGGACCGCCAGCCCCTCGCCCGCGCCCGCCTCGCGCGCCAGTTCGGCCAGCGCCGGCAAATCCACCCCGCCCCGGCGGGAATGCAGATCCATCCGTCCCTGGGCCAGCTTGGTCAGCTTGGCCAGCCCACCGGCGATGGTGACGCGCGGGACAGGGTGTGCCCGCAGGTATTTCAGCATCCCGCCGACGAAATCGCCCATGTCGATCAGCGCCTGCTCCGGCAGCCCGTCCAGCCGCGCGATGGCAGCCTCCGAGGTGCTGCCGGTCGCCCCGGCCACATGTTCGAGGCCCAGCGCCCGCGCCACGTCGATGCCGCGCTGGATGGAATGGATCCACGCCGCGCAGGAATAGGGCACCACCACCCCCGTCGTGCCGAGAATGGACAGCCCGCCCAGGATGCCGAGCCGCGGGTTCATGGTCCGCTGGGCGATGCGCTCGCCATCGGGGATGCTGACCTCCACCCGCGCATCCGCCTCGCCGCCGGCAATCTCGGCCAGGGCGGCGCGGATCATGGCGCGCGGCGCCGGGTTGATGGCCGGCTCGCCCGGCGGCAATGGCAGGCCAGGCAGGGTCACGGTGCCCACCCCCTCCCCGGCGGCGAAGACCACGCCGCTGCCAGGCGGCAGCCGCCGCACCGTCACGCGGACCAGTGCGCCATGCGTCACGTCGGGGTCGTCGCCCGCATCCTTGACGATAGCCGCCATGGCGGCGCCATCCGGCAGGAAGGCGTGCTCGGCCAGCGCGAAGGTGGGCTGTTCGCCGCGCGGCAGGGTGATACTGACCGGATCGGGGAAGGCACCGTCGCGCAGCGCGGCATAGGCGGCCTTCGCCGCCGCCGTGGCGCAGGCACCGGTGGTCCAACCCCGGCGAAGCGGTTCATCCTGTCGCGGCACGCCACCTTCACTAGCGCCAGGGGGGGCCCTTGTCATGCGGCGGCGCCGCGATGAACCGGCTGGCCATGCTGGAGGCCCTGCTCGGCCGCTCCGCTACGGTCTTGGGGGCGGGGCATGTCTGGCTGGTCGGCGCCGGGCCGGGCGATCCCGGCCAGCTCACGCTCGATGCCCTGGCCGGCCTCGCCCAGGCCGAGGTGCTGGTGCATGACGAGCTGGTGGATGCGCGCATCCTCGCCCTCGCCCCGGAGGGCGCCGAGCGCCTTTTCATGGGTAAGCGCGGCGGCCGCCCCTCGGCGCGACAGGCCGACATCACCGCCGCGCTGATCGAGCGCGCCCGCGCCGGGCGCCGCGTGGTGCGGCTGAAGGGTGGCGATCCTTATGTCTTCGGGCGTGGTGGCGAGGAGGCGCTAGCCCTGGCCGAGGCCGGCATTCCCTTCCGCGTGGTGCCGGGACTGACCGCCGGGCTGGCCGGCCTGGCGGCGGCCGGGATCCCGGCGACACAGCGCGGCGTGAACCAGGCCGTGGTGCTGGCCACCGGCCATGCCGCCGAGGGCGCCGACGAGGCGCTGGACTGGGCGGCGCTGGCCCGGCTCGGCCAGCCGCTGGTGCTCTACATGGCGATGCGCCGCCTGGGCGCGATCACCGCCGCCCTGCTGGCCGGCGGCCTTCCGGCGGAAACCCCCGTCGCGGTGGTGACGCAGGCGACGACGCCGCGCCAGCGGGTGCTGGTCTCGACAGTGGCGGAGGTGGCGGGGGCGGTGCGTCAGGCTGGCCTGGAAGCGCCCGCCGTGGTGGCGATCGGCGGCATCGTCCCGGCGCGCCGGCATTTGCTTCCCGACTGATGCCGGGGGTCCGGGGGGAGGCTCCTCCCCCCAGCGAGGATCCCAGGGAAAGTTCCAGGGGGGCGGCGCCCCCTGGCCTGGCGTTCAGCGCGCGCGGCGCGTCGTCGCCTTGCTGGCCGCCGGCTTGCTGGCGGGCTTGCTGCTGCTCGCCGGTGGCGCAGAGACGCGCGGCGTCACCACCGGGGCTGCGGCCGGCGTCGCCACCGGCTGCTGTCCCGCCTGCACCGTCGCATTGACGCGCAGCGTGGTCGAGCCTGGCAGCAGCCGCACGGCGAAGCTGTCGGTGCCGGCGAAGCCCGGGTCGGGGATGTAATCCACCCGCGTCCAGTCGCCGACGCTGTGCACCTGCACGCGGCCGTGGTCGGGGCGGGCCACCAGCAGGCCGGCATCGAAGGGCTCCGGCCCGGGGCGGGAGACCTTCACGCCGCACCAGCCGCCGTCATTGCCGACGGTCATCGCGACCTCGGTCTGCTCCGCGTCCACCAGCTTCGGGTTGTCGGGGACGTTGCAGAGCTTGGCGCCGCCCATCAGGTCGATGGCATAGACCGGGCGGGTGGACTGCAGCACCGGATTCTGCGGCTTGGCGCAGGCGGCGAGCATCGCGGGCAGGGCCAGCGTGGCCCAGAGCAAGGCGTGACGCATCAACGGGACGCCCGACGGCCAGAGGTGCGGGCCGCCTTGGTGGGAGCGGCGGCGGGGGTGGCGGAAGCCGTGCAGCTGCCGAGCGAAGCGGGCAGCAGGTCCTTGGCGGCCGCGTAAGGGGCCAGTTCGGCAGCGCTGGGCAGGGACATCACTTCCTTGAAGAGCTGCGCGTTGCGCGCGCAATAATCGGCGCCGACGCGGTTGGCCTCCTGCGCGCGGGCATTGGCCAGGTTGGTGATGAAAGTGTCGTTCGCCTTCTGGCCGGCACGGCGGTCACGCCCGGTGAAGTGCTGGATCACCGAGCGGTCGTTGTCGCTCAGCACCGGCCGATAGCGGGTGATGAAGGCGTTGTAGGCGTCCTCGGTGTCGCAGGTGGTGGCGACCACCATCAGCTCGGTCTTGAGCGCCGACAGCTCGAACATCTTCTGCTGCTCCTCGCTGGGGCAGCGGAAGGGGGCAGCCAGGGCGCCGGTGGACGCGCAGAGCGTGCTGAGCATCAGGAGCCCGGCGAGCCCGCGGCGGGCGCGCGGGGCAAGGCGGCTGGGTTGGGCGGAACGCGTCTCAGGAAGCAGGTGGCGCTGAACCATGCCCCTCTCTCCGATCGTGTACTGCGCGCGGTGGTGCCGCGGACTGGCTGCGGAATTGCGGGTTCTGCTGGAGGGCAGGGAGGCGTCTGCACCTTGGGCCGTGTGGCTTTCTGGTGACCGACGCGTTAATGCCCGCCGCTCCATACCGTGTCGCGATGCCGCAGAGCAAGGCGAGAATCGGCGTCGGCGCAATTCGCATTCGCAGCAAATCAACCTGTTATACGAGATTGCTGAACCGTCATCTGCAGCGGGCGGGAGCGACTTCGCTCCTCTCGACGGCACCTCGGCCGCCCGGCGGCAGCCGCACCCGGTGCACGCCTTCCGGCAGGCCGGAATCTGCTCTAACGCAAGTCGCGGGGCAGCGGCGCCCCAGGGACCCCGGAACAGCGAATCAGGCAGGAAAGCGTAGCGGAATGCAGGAATCAGAGGGCGGTCCCAGGGGCGCCGGGCTGGTGATCGGCGCGCCGCGCTCCGGTGCCGGCAAGAGCACCGTCACCCTGGCGCTGCTCGCGGCGCTGCGGCGGCGCGCCCTGGCGGTGGCCGCCGCCAAGTCCGGGCCGGACTACATCGACCCCGCCTTCCATCAGGCCGCCTGCGGACGGCCGAGCCCCAATCTCGACAGCTGGGCCATGCCTCCCGGCCTGCTCGACGTGCTGGCCGCCGGGGCTGCGGCCGGGCAGGACCTCCTGCTGGTCGAATCGGCCATGGGCCTGTTTGACGGTGCCGGTGCCACGCCCGGCCGCCAGGGCAGCGCTGCCGATCTGGCCGCCCGATTCGGCTGGCCCGTGCTGCTGGTGCTGGATGTCTCGGGCCAGTCGCAATCAGCGGCCGCGGTGGCGCGCGGCTTCGCCACACATCACCCGGCGGTGCGCCTGGCCGGGGTGGTGCTGAACCGGGTTGGCAGCGAGCGGCATCGCCGCGGCGCGGCGGAAGCCATTGCCGCCACCGGCCTCCCCGTGCTGGGCGCCCTGCCGCGCGACACCGGCATCACCCTTCCCGAGCGGCATCTGGGCCTGGTGCAGGCGCGCGAGCTGGGTACCCTCCCCGCACTGCTGGACCGCCTGGCCGACCTTGCCGAGGCGCATCTCGACCTGGAGGCCATCCTCGCCCGCGCCGCCGGCGCCCCCCCCGTCGCCGCGCCGGCGCACCTCCCCGCCCTGCCGCCACCGGGCCAGCGCATCGCCGTGGCGGAGGACGCCGCCTTCAGCTTCCTCTATCCGCATGTGGTGGCGGGTTGGCGACAGGCCGGCGCCACGCTGTACCCCTTTTCCCCGCTCGCCGACGAGCCGCCGCCGGCCGGTTGCGACGCCTGCTGGCTGCCCGGCGGCTATCCCGAATTGCATGCCGGCCACCTTGCCGCCGCCCGCCGCTTCCTCGACGGGCTGCGCCGCTTCGCCGCCCATTCGCCGGTGCATGGCGAGTGCGGCGGCTACATGGTGCTCGGCGCGGGGCTGGAGGATGCCGAGGGCAACCGCCACGCCATGGCGGGGCTGCTCGACCACGCCACCAGCTTCGCCAAGCGGAAGATGCATCTCGGCTATCGCGAGGCCCGGCTGCTCTCGGACGGCGTGCTCGGCCTGCGCGGCGCCGTGCTGCGCGGCCACGAGTTCCACTATGCCCGGCTGATCGAGCCCGGCACCGACGCGCCACTGGCCGAGCTCGCCGATGCCCATGGTCAGCCACTCGGCCCGGCCGGCGGGCAGCGCGGCCGGGTGAGCGGCAGCTTCTTCCACGCCATAGCCCGGCAGGACCCCTGATGCCCGATTTCTCCAGCCTCGCCGTGTGGCGCGCCGCCGCCCTCGCCCCGCCCCCGGGCGACGAGGCCGCCGCTGCCGCGGTCATGGCCCGCCAGGCGCAGCTTACCAAGCCACCGGGCAGCCTCGGCCGGCTGGAAGCGCTGGTCGCCTGGCTAGCCCGCTGGCAGCGTCGGCCAATGCCGCGGCTGGAGCGGGTGCAGGTGCTGGTCTTCGCCGGCAATCACGGCGTCGCGGCGCGCGGCGTCTCGCCCTACCCGCCCGCCGTCACCGCACAGATGGTGGCGAATTTCGTTGCCGGTGGCGCCGCCATCAACCAGATCGCCGCCCTCGCCGGGGCGGAGCTGCGCGTCGTCCCGCTCGATCTCGATCGCCCCACCGCCGACATTACCGAAGCCCCCGCCATGGCCGAGGCCGGATTCCTCGATGCCCTGGCCACCGGCGCCGCGGCGGTGCCGCCGGAGACGGATCTGCTTTGCCTCGGCGAGATGGGCATCGCCAATACCACCGCCGGCGCCGCCCTGGCCGCCGCGCTGTTCGGCGGCAGCGGCGCCGACTGGGCCGGGCGCGGCACCGGCGTGGACACCGCCGGGCTCTCCCGCAAGCAGGCGGTGGTGGATGCCGCCCTTGCCCGCCACCCCGAGGCACGACGCGACCCGCTGGAGGCTGCGCAGCGGCTCGGCGGGCGCGAGCTGGCGGCCATCCTCGGCGCCGCGCTGGAGGCCCGGCATCGCGGCATCCCCGTGCTGCTCGACGGCTTTGCCGGCACCGCCGCCGCCGCGCCCCTGGCGCTGCTGGCGCCAGGCGGGCTGGATCATGCCCAAGTCGGCCATGTCTCCGCCGAGGCCGGGCATCGTCGCCTGCTCGCCGCGCTGAAGCGGGAGGCGTTGCTCGATCTCGGCATGCGGCTGGGCGAGGCCTCAGGCGCGGCCCTCGCGGTACCGCTGCTGCGGGCGGCGCTGGCCTGCCACGCCGGCATGACCACCTTCGCCGAGGCCGGCGTCACGGACCGCGCCTGATGCTGCGCGCTCGGCTGGCCGAGCTGGCCGCCGCCTTCGGCCTGCTCACCCGGTTGCCCACCGGCCTCCTGCCGCAGCCCGCCAACCCGGCCGGATATGCCCGCGCCGCCTGGGCCTGGCCTCTGGCGGGCGCGGCGGTAGGCGCGATCAGCGGCGGCGTGCAGGCGCTGCTGACCGCTGCTGGCCTTCCTCCCGCCCTGGCCGCCCCCTGGGCGCTCGCCGCCCTGCTGCTGGCCAGCGGCGCCCTGCACGAGGACGGTCTGGCCGACACCGCCGACGGCTTCGGCGGCGGCCGCGACCGGGCCCGTAAGCTGGAGATCATGCGCGACAGCCGCATCGGCAGCTTCGGTGCCATGGCGCTGATCCTGGCTCTGGCGCTGCGCGGCGGCGCCCTGGCGCAGCTCGCGGCGCCGCTGCCCGCCCTGGCCGTCGCCGGCGCCCTCTCCCGCGCCGCCATGCTGCTTCCCCTGATGATCCTGCCCCCGGCGCGACCGGACGGGCTCTCCGCCGGGCTTGGCCGCCCACCGGGCAGCGCGGCCCTGGCCGGGCTGGCGGTCGCCCTCGCCCTCGCCGCGCTGCTTCTACCGGGCACGGCGATGCTTCCCGCGCTGCTCGCCATGATCTTCGCCGCCGCTGGCATCGCGGTGCTGGCGCGGGCGCAGATCGGCGGCCAGACCGGCGACGTGCTCGGCGCCTGCGCAGTGGTCGCGGAATGCGCGGTGCTGTCGGCGCTGGTTGCCGCGGGATGAAAAAGACCGGGGGAAAGAATTCCCCCGGACCCCCATCTTCTTCTTGTCGGTTTGGCGCTGCGCTTCCAACGAGTGCGGGAACGAGCAGAAAATAAAGATGGGGGCCTGGGGGAATTCATTCCCCCAGCCTTGTCGCCCTCACCACCCGCACCGACCCCATCGGCTGTGCCGGCGCCAGCAGATCCACTGCCCGCCCTTCGAGCAGCGCCGCCAGCACCTTCAATGGCCCGCCGTGCGCCACCACGATCGTGCCGCCCGTGAGCCCGTCGGCGAGGCCCCGCACCCGCGCCACCAGCGCCGCCCCGCTCTCCCCGTCCGGCGGCGCGAAGCTCCAGGGGTCGGCCGCCCAGGCATCGAGCGCCGTGCGCGGCACGGACTCCCAGGCCAGCCCTTCCCAGCCGCCGAAATCCAGTTCCAGCAGCCGCGCATCGAAGGAAAGCGGTAGGCAGAACGCCGCGCCCAGCGCTTCGGCCAGCGCGCGGCAGCGCCGTGCCGGGCTGCTGAGCAGCCGCACGCCCGGAAAGCCCGCCAGCGCCGCCACGACGGGTGCCGGATCGCCGGTCTGCCCCGGTGGAAGGTCGAGCCTGCCATAGCAATGGCCCGCCGGCATGTCGGTCGGCAGGTGGCGCACCAGAGCGATCGGCATCGCGGACAGGTGTTGGCCGGTGGGGATAACCATCAGCCGCAAGCCGCCTTCTTGTCACAGGACCCGTTGCGGGATAACCGCCAGGACGGAGGTATCAGACTATGCACGCCGCCCTTTCCCCCAAGCCCCGTTCCATCGAGGCCGGCCCAGTCTCCGCCCCGGCTCCGCGGCTGGGCATGGCGGAAGCGGCGCGCCGCGAGAAACTGCTGCGGGTGCCTCGCGAGCCCGGCGTGGCAGGCCCCGCCGGCCGGCGCCCACCGGCCGAGCCACGCCCGCTTCCGCCCGCCCACGCCTGAGCCGGAGGCCAGCCCTCACGCGGCCGGCACCGCGCCGGCCAGATCCATGCTGCGCTCCAGCCGGCGCACCAGCGCCGCGAGGCGCGGCCGCGCTTCCTGCAACAGGTATTCCGGGCTGACCAGGAAGGAGGGCGCGCCGCAATTGACCACCATCGGCGGCAACCCGCCGCCGGGGTCGAAGCCCAGGGCGATAGCGTTCACGTCCGGCTGCCAGTCGCCGAACGAGCAGCAGCAGCCATATTCCCGCTGCTCGGCGAGCGCCCGCTCCGCCACGGCGGCGGCGCGCTCCGCCTGCGGCCCCGCCCATTGCCGCAGCACCGCCGCGCGCGCCTCGGGCGCGCAGGCCGCCAGCCAGGCGCGCCCCATGGCGCTGTTGAGCAGCGAGATGCGCGAGCCCGCCTCCAGGTTCACCGCGATGGCGGCATCGCCGCGCGCCAGTTCCAGATAGACCATCCGCATCCGGTCCCGTGTCCCCAGCGCGACGACACTGTGCGTCTCCACCGCCAGCCGCTCCAGCAGCGGCCGCGCCACGCGGCGGATGTCGAGCCCGCCCAGCATGGCGCTGCCCAGCGAGAGCACCGCCATGCCGAGGCGGTAGCGCCCCAGCTCCGGTGCGTAATGCAGATAGCCCAGTTCCGTCAGCGTGTGGGTCAGGCGGGAGACGGTGGATTTCGGCAGGCCGGTGCGGGCGGCGATCTCCTGGTTGCCCAGCAGCGGCTCGCCCTGCCGGAAGCAGCCCAGCACCTGCAGCCCACGCGCCAGAGCGGTGACGAAATGGCGGTCGGGCCCGGCCTCGGCATCGGGTGGAGGCGGGGTGGCACGGCGGCGTGACATGGGCTCTCCCTGGCGACGCTTGACGTCAGGAACGGATTGGGCGACCAAGCTAGCATGAATTTTGCGGAATTAAATTCCGCAATGCAGAATTAATCATCCGCCGGGAGAGAAGCCGCCATGCCAGACGTCGTGTCTTACCGGATCCAGGACGGCATCGCCGTCGCCACGGTGGAGAACCCGCCGGTCAACGCTCTCTCCGCGCCGGTGCGCGCCGGCCTGCTCGCCGCCGCCGAGCGCGCGGCGAAGGACCCGGAGGCCGCCGGCCTGGTGCTCGCCGGCGCGGGCAGCGCCTTCATCGCGGGGGCCGATATCAGCGAATTCGGCAAGCCGCCCATCCCGCCGTCCCTGGCCGAGGTGGTCGCGGCGCTGGAGGCCTGCCCAAAGCCGGTGGTCGCCGCCATCCAGGGCGTCGCGCTCGGCGGCGGGCTGGAGGTGGCGCTGGGCTGCGACGCGCGCATCCTCGGCCCCAGGGCGCAACTCGGCCTGCCCGAGGTGAAGCTCGGCCTGCTGCCCGGCGCCGGCGGCACCCAGCGCACCCCGCGCCTGATCGGCCCGGCCGCCGCCCTGCCGATGATCGCCTCGGGCGACAAGATCCCCGCCGCGAAGGCCGTCGAGATGGGCCTCGCCGACGCGGTGGTAGAGGGCGACCTGCTGCAAGCCGCCTTCGCCAAGGTCCACGAGCTGACCGCCAGGCCCCTCCCCCCGCGACTCAACACCCGCACCGACCGCCTGACCGCCCCCGGCGCCCGCGAAGCCTTCGAGGAGGCCGCCAAGGCGCTCGCCAGGCGCGCCTCCGAGGAGCCGCAGGTCGCCGCCATCATCGAATCCGTGCGCAACAGCTTCGACATGTCGCTAGAGCAGGGCATGAAGCGCGAGCGCGAGCTCTTCGTCATGCTGCGTGACGACCCGCGTTCCAAGGCGCTGCGCCATGTCTTCTTCGCCGAGCGTCAGGCCGCGCATATCCCTGGCCTGCCGAAGGAGACGAAGCCCCGCACCGTGAACCGCGCCGCCGTGCTCGGCGCCGGCACCATGGGCACCGGCATCGCCATGAGCTTCGCCAATGCCGGCATCCCCGTGCGCATCATCGAGACCGACCAGGCAGCGCTGGAACGCGGCCAGAAGCGTATCGCCGACACCTATACGACCTCGGTCAAGCGCGGCAGCCTGACGCCCGAGGCGCGCGACGCCCGCCTCGCGCTGATCGAGGGCGCGGTGGGCCTGGAAGCCGCCGCCGGAGCCGATCTCGTGGTGGAAGCGGTCTTCGAGGAGCTGGGGCTGAAGAAGGAGATCTTCGCCAAGCTGGACAAGATCGCCCCCGGCGCGATCCTCGCCAGCAACACCTCCTATCTCGACATCAACGCCATGGCGGCGGCCACCTCCCGCCCGCAGGACGTGCTGGGCATGCACTTCTTCAGCCCGGCCAACGTCATGAAGCTGCTGGAGGTGGTGCGCGCCGAGAAGACTTCGCCCGAGGCCCTGGCCACCGCCGTCGCCATCGGCAAGCGGCTCGCCAAGGTGCCCGTGGTGGTCGGCGTCTGCCATGGCTTCGTCGGCAACCGCATGCTCTCCCGCCGCACCCAGCAGGCCGAGCGCCTGCTGCAGGAAGGCGCGACGCCCGAGCAGGTGGACAAGGCGCTGACCGATTTCGGCTTCCGCATGGGGCCCTTCGCCATGGCCGACCTCGCCGGGCTCGACATCGGCTGGCGTGTCCGCAAGGCCACCGGTCAGACCGCGCCCGTGGCCGACGCCCTCTGCGAGGCCGGCCGCATCGGCCAGAAGGCGGGCCGCGGCTACTACGCCTATCCCGAGGGCGCCCGTGCCGGCGTGCCGGACCCCGAGGTGGAAAAGCTCATCGCGGGCATCTCGGAAAAACTCGGCATCACCCGCCGCGCCATCAGCCAGGACGAGATCACCGAGCGGCTGATCTACCCGATGATCAACGAGGGCGCCCGCATCCTCGAGGAAGGCATCGCCGCCCGCCCCGGCGACATCGATGTGGTCTGGCTCTACGGCTACAACTGGCCGGCCTGGCGCGGCGGCCCGATGCACTACGCCGATGCGGTCGGCCTCAAGCGCATCGCCGAGCGCCTCACCGCCTATGCCGAGCAAACCGGCGACGAAAGCCTGCGCCCTGCCGCCCTGCTGCGGCAGCTCGCCGCCGAGGGCGCCGGCTTCGGCACGCTGAAGCCGCAAGCCAAGGCCGCCTAGCGCCATGCCCCGCCCCTACGCCTGGGAGGCCTCCTACCCTCCCGGGGGGCGCTGGGATGCGCCGCTCGGCACCGGCACCATCCCAGCGCTGCTGGACCGCGTATCGGCCGAGTGGGGCGAGCGCCCCGCTTTGGTCTATCGCGACCGCCCGGTCAGCTTCGCCGCGCTGCGCGAAACGGCCGACCGCGTCGCCGCCGGGCTGATGGAAGCCGGGCTGCGCCCAGGCGATGCGGTGGCGCTCTACCTGCCCAACACCCCCTGGCATCCCGCCTGCTTCTTCGGCGTGCTGCGGGCGGGCGGGCGCGTCGTCCATCTCTCGCCGCTGGATGCGCCGCGCGAGCTGCTGCACAAGGTCTCCGACAGCGGCGCGCGCTGGCTGATCACCACCGATTTCCCCACTTTGCTGCCCAATGCGCTGCGCCTGCTGCGCGAGGGCGGGGTGGAGGCCGCCTTCGTCGCCCCGGATGCCGCCTGGGGCGGTACGCCCTCTCCGGCGCAGCCCGACTTCCAGTCGCTGCCACTGGCCGATGCGCCACCCTCCGCCTGGCCTGCCCTGGACGAGGCGGACATCGCCCTGCTGCAATACACTGGCGGCACCACCGGCCGCCCCAAGGGCGCGATGCTGACGCACCGCAACCTGACCTCGGCCGTCTCGATCTACCAGGCCTGGAAGGACAGCGACACGCTGCCGCGCGGGGAGCAGCGCGTGCTCGGCGTGCTGCCGCTCTTCCACATCTATGCGCTGACCGCCGTGCTGCTGCGCCACATGGCCGACGGCAACTGCCTCTATCTCTACCCGCGCTTCGATGCGGAGACCGCGGTACGCGAGATCGAGCGCCACCGCATCACCGTCTTCCCCGGCGTGCCGACCATGTGGATCGGCCTGCTCAACCTTCCCGGCATCGAGGCGCGCGACCTCTCCTCGCTGCGGCAATGCTCCTCCGGCGGCGCGCCCATGCCCTTCGAGGTGCAGCAGAAGCTGGAGGCGCTGCTCGGCCAGCGCATCGGCGGCGGCTGGGGCATGACCGAGACGAGCCCCGCCGGCGCCCGCCTCACCGCCAACGGCCCGCGCCGCCCGGGCATGATCGGCCTGCCGCTCCCCGGCGTCGAGATGCGCGTCGTCTCGCTCGATGACCCGACGCGCGAGTTGCCGCCCGGCGAGCAGGGCGAGATCGCCATCCGCGGCCCGAATGTCTTCATCGGCTACTGGAACCAGCCGCAGGAAAGCGCAGCCTGTTTCGACGATGGCTGGTTCCGCACCGGCGATATCGGCTGGATGGACGAACAGGGCTATTTCACCCTGGTGGACCGGCGGAAGAACATGATCATCTCCTCCGGCTTCAACGTCTATCCGGCGGCCATCGAGCAGGCGATCTACGAGCACCCGGATGTCGAGGAATGTATCGTCATCGGCGTGCCCGACCCCTATCGCGGCCAGGCGGCCAAGGCCTTCGTCAAGCTGCGCGACGGCGCCCCGGTGCTGACGCTGGAAGGGCTGAAGCTGTTCCTGGCCGACCGCATCGGCCGCCACGAGATGCCGGCCGCGCTGGAGTTGCGCGCGGCACTGCCGCGCAGCCCGGCGGGCAAGCTGCTCGCCGCCAAGCTGCGCGAGGAAGAGGAAGCGACGGCGCGCGACGCCGGAACAGAGGGAGCGCCCACATGAGGGAAGCCGTCATCGTCTCCACCGCCCGCACGCCGATCGGCCGCGCGGCACGGGGCAGCCTGAACATCACCCACGGCGCCGACATGGCCGCCCATGTCATCCATCACGCCATGCAACGCGCCGGCGTCGAGCCGCAGGCGGTGGAGGAGGTCGTCATGGGCTGCGGCTATCCCGAGGGCGCCACGGGCGGCAATATCGCCCGCGCCGGGCTGCTGCGCGCCGGCCTGCCAGTAGAGACCGCCGGGCTGGTGGTCAGCCGCTTCTGTGCCTCGGGCCTCGATGCCATTGCCGCCGCCGCGCGCCGCGTCATCGTGGATGGCGTGGATGTCGCGGTGGCCGGCGGCGTGGAATCCATCAGCCTAACCGTGCCCAAGGTGGACCGCGCCGCCATCCGCAACCCCTGGCTGGTCGAGCACAAGCCGCATCTCTACGACAGCATGATCGAGACGGCCGACCTTGTCGCCGCGCGCTACGGCATCTCGCGCGAGGCGCAGGACGAGTTCGCCCTCCTCAGCCAGCAGCGCACCGCCGCCGCGCAGCGCGAGGGCCGCTTCGACGAGGAGATCGTGCCGATCGAGGTGACCTATGCCGTCACCGACAAGGCCACCGGCGAGACCCGCACCGAGAAGAAGCTGTTCAGCCGCGACGAGGGCAACCGCCCCGACACCACGCTGGAAGGGCTCGCGAAGCTGAAGCCCGTGCGCGAGGGCCAGTACATCACCGCCGGCAATGCCAGCCAGCTTTCCGACGGCGCCAGCGCCTGTGTGGTGATGTCCTCGGAAGAGGCGGCGCGGCGCGGTCTGAAGCCGCTCGGCGTCTTCCGCGGCTTCGCCAGCGCCGCCTGCGAGCCGGAGGAGATGGGCGTCGGCCCCGTCTTCGCCGTGCCGCGCCTGCTGAAGCGCCACGGCCTGACGGTGGACGACATCGACCTCTGGGAGCTGAACGAGGCCTTCGCCTCGCAGTCCATCTACTGCCGCGACAAGCTCGGCATCCCGCAGGAGAAGCTGAACATGGATGGCGGCGCCATCGCCATCGGCCATCCCTTCGGCATGAGCGGCGCGCGCCTGACCGGCCATGCCCTGCTGGAGGGCCGCCGCCGCGGCATCAAGCGCGCCGTCGTCACCATGTGCGTGGCCACCGGCCAGGGCGCCGCGGGCCTGTTCGAAATCGTCTGAAGGGAGGCAGCCCCATGGAACTCCGCTACACGCCCGAGGAAGTCGCCTTCCGCGACGAGCTGCGCCAGATCTTCCAGACCAAGATCCCGGCCGAGATCCGCCGCAAGGTGAGCGAGGGCCGCCATCTGGAGCGCGAGGACATCGCCACCGCCCACCGCATCCTGCACGCCGAAGGGCTCGCCACGCCGAACTGGCCGGTGCAATGGGGCGGCAAGGACTGGACCCCCGTGCAGCGCTACATCTACACGGAGGAGATCCAGCGCAACGCGGTGCCGATGCCGCTCTCCTTCAACGTGGCGATGGTCGGCCCCGTCATCGCCAACTTCGCCAGCGAGGAACAGAAGAAGCGCTTCCTCCCGCCCACCGCCAGCCTCGACATCTGGTGGGCGCAGGGATTCTCCGAGCCCGGTTCCGGCTCCGACCTCGCCAGCCTCAAGACCAGCGCGCGCCGCGAGGGCGACCACTACATCGTCAACGGCCAGAAGACCTGGACCACCCTCGGCCAGCATGCCGATTGGATCTTCCTCCTCGTCCGCACCGATCCCGCGGCGAAGAAGCAGCAGGGCATCTCCTTCCTGCTGGTGGACATGAAGACACCCGGCATCACCGTGCGCCCGATCATCACCATCGACGGCGCGCATGAGGTGAACGAAGTCTTCTTCGACGACGTGAAGGTGCCCGTCGAGAACCGCGTTGGCGAGGAGAACAAGGGCTGGGACTACGCCAAGTTCCTGCTTTCCAACGAGCGCACCAACATCGCCCGCATCGGCCTCTCCAAGGAGAAGCTGGCCCGCGTCAAGGAGCGTGCGAAGGAAACGCCCGCCGGGGACGGCACGCTGTGGGACGACCCCGACTTCCGCCGCCGCGTCGCCATCGCCGAGATCGAGCTGAAGGCGCTGGAGATCACCCAGATGCGCGTCGTCGCCGCCCAGCGCACCCGTGCCGCCGACAAGCCCGATCCGAATTCCTCGATCCTCAAGATCAAGGGCTCGGAACTGCAGCAGATGACCACCGAGCTGATGGTCACCGTCGCCGGGCCCTACGTCGCACCGATGCCGTCGCATTCGCACAACGAGCCACCCGTCGGGCCGGAATGGGCGGATGCCGTCGCGCCGCAGTTCTTCAACTTCCGCAAGGTCTCGATCTACGGCGGCTCGAACGAGATCCAGCGCAACATCATCGCCAAGGCCTTCCTCGGCCTCTGAGGGGACTCCTCCGCCCCCTCAAACTCCCCCGCCAGGAACCTGAGGTTCCTGGACCTCCCATCAGAAGGAGATGACAACGTGGACTTCGACCTGACCGAGGAACAGCGCCTGCTCAAGGAAAGCGTCGATCGCCTGATGGCCGACGCCTATGGCGATTTCGAGAAGCGTAAACAGCATCAGGGCCATCCGCAGGGCTACAGCCCGGAGCTTTGGGCCAAATACGCCGAGATGGGGCTCCTCGCCCTGCCCTTCTCCGAGGAACAGGGCGGCTTCGGTGGCGGCCCGGTGGAAACCATGCTCGTCATGGAAGCCATAGGCCGCGGCCTCGCCGTGGAACCCTACCTCGCCACCGTGGTGCTCGGCGGCGGCTTCCTCCGCCTCGCCGGCCGCGAAGACCTCATCCCCGCCGTCGCCGAGGGCAGTGCCACCCTCGCCTTCGCCCATACCGAGCGCCAGTCGCGTGACGACCTCTTCGACGTCGCCACCACCGCCCGCAGGACGGATGACGGCTGGGTACTCGACGGCGCCAAGAGCGTCGTGCTGCATGGCGATACCGCCAGTCACCTGATCGTCTCCGCCCGCACCGCCGGCAACCGGCGCGACCGCGAGGGCATTTCTCTGTTCCTTCTCCCCGCCGACACTGCCGGCGTCAGCCGCCGTGGCTATCCGACGCAGGATGGCCTGCGCGCCGCCGAAATCACCCTGGAACAGGTGAAGCTCCCCGCCGATGCCCTGCTCGGCGGGGAAGGTCAGGCTCTGCCGCTGATGGAGCGCGTGGTGGATGCCGCCATTGCCGCGCTCTGCGCCGAGGCGGTCGGCGCCATGGAGGCGCTGCACGAGTTGACAATCGACTACCTCAAGCAGCGCAAGCAGTTCGGCGTCACCATCGGCAGCTTCCAGGCGCTGCAACACCGCGCGGCAGACATGCTGGTGGCGCTGGAACAGGCGCGCTCCATGGCCATGTACGCCGCGATGATGGCGGAGAACCCGGACGCGGCGGTGCGCCGCCCGGCCATCGCCGCCGCCAAGGCGCTGGTCAACCGCTCCGCCGAGCTGATCGGCAAGGAGGCCATCCAGCTCCACGGCGGCATCGCCATGACCATGGAGTACAAGGCCGGCCACTACTTCAAGCGGCTCACCATGCTGATCAACCAGTTCGGCGACACCGACCGGCATCTCCGGGTGGTGGCCGAGGCCGGCGGGCTCGACAGCGCGGCCTGACCGCTATGGGGAGGGTGTCGCCCCTCCCCTATCGCCCGTTGCAGACCTGGCATCCCGCCCAATCGGCAGAGCAGCCCAGGGATGCAGCAAAAGCCCGGATGGAGCCATCACGGCGCCGTGACTTCCAGGATCGTCCTGTGCCAAACTATCCCCATGAGCAGCAGCTATCGAGCCCAGGCCATGGCGGGGCGTGTGGTCATCACCCATGACATGCCCGACGCCACCGTGATCTCCGAACTGGATGTTGAACAGGCGGACGTGCTCCTGCAGCAACTCCAGATCGCCGTCCGCACCGTTCTGCGCGAGCTTGCGACGCGGCCCTCCCCTTCCGGGCTGCCCCCGCTCGCCGCTGCGGAACTCAACTCCCAGGCCTGAGCCTGGCCGCAGCCGCCACCAGCACCTTTGGCAGGCCTCGCAAGCGGGGCGCGGCGTCCCGCAGCCCGTTCCGCCCCTGCGGGGCCTTCTTCAGGCCGCGCAGGCCGCGTTCCCGCGCCGCCAGAAGCGCGACGCCCAGCCCTCGCCCCGGCCGTAACCCGATCAGCAGATCCATCAGTTCGTGCCGCTCCGGCCACCGCTCCGCCTGGAAGCCGATATCGCGATGGTTGCAGGAATCCGTCACCGCCACAGCGGCATCGGTGAGCAGCGTGCGGGTGGTGTCCTCCAGCAGCAGCACGCCAGGCGAGGCGCGGCGATGGTTCTCGTCGAAGGCGGTCCGCCAGGTGAAGGCGCCGGCGCCGGAATAGAGGATGATCCCCATGGCCAGCGGCCGGCCATCCAGGCGCAGCGCATGCACCGCCAGGCGCCCCCGCCGCGCCATCCCCTCCGCCATGCGGCGGGTCAGCGCCGCCGTCGCCGGGTCGCAGGCCAGTGCGCTCTCGCACCGGGCCTTCCAGCCGGAGGCCTCCAGCGCCAGGAATTCCTCGATCGCCGCCTCGACCGCGGCCGGCTCCCGGGCCACCGAGAAGGCCAGCGCACCGGCCCGCGCGAGTTGCCGCCGTTGCCGCTCCAGCCCCTGCCGGCGGGACTTCGACATCGAGGCCGCCCAGAAGGCCTGGGGGTCCGGATGCGGCAGCAGCCGGGCGCGCCACCGCCGCTCCACGAAGGCGGCCCGCATTCCCAGCTCCCGGAGAACGGCCTGAAGCTCCGGCAACAGTTCGGCGCTGAAGTCGCCGATCTGCACGAGGTCGGGCAAATCGGGGTTCCGGCGCATCGCGACGAGCAGGCTGCGCAGCGCCGGGCGCAACGCCGCGCGGTCGAGCACCGGCGTGCCGAGATAGGCGACTGGGCTGACCGGGCTGATCAGGGCCGACCGGGGCCAGCTCAGGCGGGAGCGGCCGAGCAGCACCAGCCAGGCGCCGATCAGCCGCCGCCCTTCGAGGCCCGGCGCCGCCTGCCACGCCAGCAGCGCGTGCACCGGCCGCGCGGACTGCTCCGCCACGGCCCGCGCGAAATCCGGCTCCATGAAGGCGTTTGGCACCGCGGCACGGGCGCAGAGCCCGTGCCAAGCCGCGTCCAGCGCGACGAAGGCAGGTGCATCGACCAGTTCCGTCCACCAGCAGGATGCCTCGTTCGCCGTCGGTGCGCTGGCCCAGACGGTCCCGGCGGCAGCCTTGCCTTCAGCCGACAAGACCATCCGGTCCAGGATTACAGACCCTGCGTCCATTGCCACCACCCGTGAGAGCGCCGGCAGGGTAGGGGCAGAGCACCATCGGCCACACGGCGCATCGGGGCTACTTCCGTGGGGGGCTCTCAGCCCTCCACGCGATAGACCGTGACTTCCCGGCTGTCCCGGTCCTCCAGTTCCCGCGTCGTCGGCACGCTGAACCGCGCCACCGGCAGCAGCCCTGCCTTCGGCAAATAAGCCCGGCCCGGATCGGCCAGCAGCACCTCGGCCCCCTGTGCCGCCAGCCCGCGCAGCCAGGGCATGATGTGCCCTGTCATCGGCGCCTCGTAGCAGACATCGCCGGCCAGCACCGTGTCCCAGCGGCGGGGCTGGCCGACTACATCGGCCGCCGTGGCCTCCACCGCCACGCCATTATGTGCGGCGTTCAGCCGGGTCGCGGCGATGGCCAGCGGATCGATCTCCGCCGCCTCCACCCGCGCCGCGCCGGCCCGTGCTGCGGCGATGGCGGCCAGCCCGCCACCGGCCGCGAAATCCAGCACCCGCCGGCCCGCCACCGGAATGGCGCCGTCCAGGATCAGCCGTGCCAGGGCCTGGCTGCCCGGCCAGGCGAAGGCCCAGAAGGGAGGCTCGATATCCCGCTCGGCCAGCCATTCCTCGGTCGCCTGCCAGATCGGGGTGATCTCGGTCGCGAGGTGGAGCTCGATCTCCGGCACCAGGGCGGGACGGGCCAGCGCCGTATGGGCGGCGATGAAGCCGGCCGCGTCCTTCAAAGGCGTCCCGCCAGGAAGGCCAGGGCCACCAGCAGGCCCACCTCGCGGTTGCGCTGGAACAGCCTCAGGCACAGCACCGGGTCATGGATGTCGAGCCGCCCGATCTGCCAGGCCAGCACGGCCGCCGGCGCCAGCATGGCGGGCCAGAACCACGGCCCCGCCCCGCCCAGCGCGCCGGCCACCAGCATCAGCGCCACCATGCCGGCATAGCAGAAGGCCAGGAAGGGTCGGGTGCGCTCCCCGAAGCGGCGGGCGGTGCTGCGCACGCCGACCAGCGCGTCGTCCTCGCGGTCCTGATGGGCGTAGATGGTGTCGTAGCCCAGGATCCAGAGGAAGGCGGCGGCATAGAGCGCCAGCGCCGCGCCATCCAGCCGCCCGGTTGCCGCTGCGTAGCCCATCGGCGCGCCCCAGGAGAAGGTCAGGCCGAGCACCGCCTGCGGGAAGTCTGTCACCCGCTTGGCCAGGGGATAGAGCACGATGGGCACCAGCGAGATCACGCCCAGCAGCCAGCAGAGCGGGTCGAGTTGCAGCAGGATGGCCAGCCCGATCAGCATGAGCACGCCGATGAAGGCCAGCGCCTGCCTCGGCCGCACCGCGCCAGAAGCCAGCGGCCGCCCGGCGGTGCGCGTCACCTTGCGGTCGAGGTCGCGGTCCCAGAGGTCGTTCACCACGCAGCCGGCGCCGCGCATCACGACGGAGCCGAGGCCGAAGAGCAGGATGAGCCGCACCCCCTCCGCCCAGCCCGGCGCGGCCATGGCGAAGGCCCAGAGGGCGGGGAGGAAGAGCAGCCAGGAGCCGATCGGCCGGTCGAGCCGCATCAGCAGGGCATAGGGACGCCAGCCCTCGGGGAGTTGCGCGACCCAGCCGCGCGCGCGGATATCGGTATGCGGAATCACCCCTCCATTAGCCCTGTCGGAGTGCCCGATGTCCATCCCACGCCTCTATGTCGAGGCCGATCTCAGCGAAGGGGCCGAGGCCCCCGCCCTGCCCGGCCAGGGCCACTACCTCGGCCAGGTGATGCGCAAGCGCGAGGGCGACGCGGTCCTGCTGTTCAACGGCCGGGACGGCGAGTGGCAGGCCCGCATCGGCGCGCTTCGCAAGGACCGCGCCACCTTCCTCCCCGAGACGCGGACCCGCCCGCAGCAGCCCGGCCCCGACCTGCGCCTGCTGCTCGCCCCCGTGAAGCGGGACGCGATGGATTGGATCGTCGAGAAGGCCACCGAGCTGGGCGTCCGGCGAATCCAGCCGGTCTTCACCACCCGCTGCGTGGTGGGGCGGGTGAATGGCGAGCGGCTCGCCAGCATCGCCCGCGAAGCCGCCGAGCAGTGCGAGCGGCTCGACCTGCCCGAGATCGCCCCGCCGCTCGACCTGCACGCCGCGCTGGATGCCTGGGACGGCGCCCCCCTGCTGGTTGGCGATGCCCGCGGCAAAGCACCACCCGTCAGCGTGGTTCTCGCCGGGCGGTCGCTGCCGATCGGACTTCTGGTCGGGCCCGAGGGCGGTTTCACAGGGCCGGAGCTTGACGCGGTGCGCCGGCGCCCCTTTGTTTCACCGGCCGCGCTCGGCCCCCGGATTCTGCGGGCGGAGACGGCAGCGGTTGCGGGCCTCGCCGTGCTCCAAGCATTGGCGGGGGACTGGGCCGCTCCCACCTGAGTCCCTGAACCGCGCCGGGCCACCGCCCGTGCGGGTGCGCACGGAAGGTTACGATGTCCAATCCCGGCGAGGCCGATCTCACGCCGATCACATCCGTGCGGCAGCTGGCCGAGTGGTTCGCCAAAGGCAGCAAGCCCCGTTCCGCCTGGCGGATCGGCGTGGAGCACGAGAAATTCGGCTTCCGCCGCGGTGACCTCTCGCCGCCGCCCTACGAGCCGCGTGGCATCCGCGCCATGCTGGAGGGGCTGCAGGCGCATGGCTGGGCGCCCATCCTGGACGACGGCAAGCCTATCGGGCTGAAGCGCGGCGAGGCCTCGATCAGCCTGGAGCCGGGCGGGCAGTTCGAGTTGTCGGGCGCCCCCCTGGCCGAGCTGCACGCCGTCGCCGCCGAGTTGGAGAACCACATCGCCGAGGTGCGCGCCGTGGCCGGGCCGCTCGATCTCGGCTTCGCCCCGCTCGGCTTCCACCCGCTGGCGACGCGGGAGCAGATGCCCTGGATGCCCAAGGGCCGCTACACCATCATGCGCAACTACATGCCCCGCGTCGGGCGCATGGGGCTCGACATGATGCTGCGCACCTGCACCGTGCAGGTGAACCTCGACTTCGGCGACGAGGCCGACATGGTGGAGAAGCTGCGCGTCAGCCTGGCGCTGCAGCCGCTGGCCACCGCCCTCTTCGCCAATTCCCCCTTCCTGGAGGGCCGCCCCAACGGGCTTCGCACGCTGCGCGGCCGCGTCTGGACCGAGACCGACCCCGACCGCACCGGCATCCCCGCCGTGGCCTTCGAACCCGGCTTCGGCTTCGAGCGCTTCGCCGAGCATGTGCTCGACGTGCCCATGTATTTCATTATGCGCGAGGGGAAGTGGATCGACGCCACCGGCATCACCTTCCGGCAGTTCATGATGAGCGGCCTGCCCGGGCATCCCGGCGTCACCGCCAGCATGGGCGACTGGGCCGACCACGTCACCACCGTCTTCACCGATGTACGCCTGAAGCGCTTTCTGGAGATGCGCGGCGCCGATGCCGGCAGCCCCGAGATGATGCTCGCCCTGCCCGCCTTCTGGATCGGTCTGCTCTATGACGACGCGGCGCAGAAGGCGGCGCTCGCCCTGGTGCGGGGCTGGACGGTCCCCGAGCTGCAGGCCCTGCGGACGGCGGTGCCGGAGGGTGCCCTGACCATCCCCTTCCATGGCCGACCGCTGCGCGAATGGGGCCGCGAGGCGGTGGCCATTGCGCGCGACGGGCTGCGCTCCCGCGGCCTGGGCGAGGAGCGCTATCTGGCACCGCTGGAGGCCATGCTGGAGAGCGGCGAGACCCAGGCCGACCGCTGGCTGCGCCGCTGCGCCACGGTCTGGGGCGGCGACGTCTCGCGCATCATGGCCGAAGCAGCGATCTGACCCGGTTCCGGCGCGACGGGCCTTTCCCTGCGCGCCGGACCTCGCCTCAGGCCACCCACGAGCGGCTGGTGACCCCGAGGCCGGCGGCGCGCGCGGCGATCTCCACCGCGCCCGCCGCATCGGGCACGATGCCCTGCAGCACCACGTCGTCGCCCTCGCTCAGCAGCACCTTGATGCCCTCCGAGTCGCGCTGGAGCAGGATGGCCCTGTCCTCCTCCTCCCAGCGCACCGGGTTCAGCAGCAGCGTCACCTCGCCGGAAAAGTTAACGTGCGGGAACACGCTCCAATGGCCGGGCAGGGCACGGGTCCGGGTGGTGATCTCGACAATATCCTGCTCAGTCAGGCCGGCATGGTCAGGAAAATCGCACATTCTGTGCCGCTCCGGGGCGAGGCGTGATCCATTCGATACCGGGGATCATGGCCGCCAATCGTAAATAACTCTTAAAGAAGGTGACCACTTCACGAAAAAATGCCCTAACAACGCGCCGGCTGCCGCAGCCTGCCGCCGCTAGCCGCGCCATCCTGCGGGAACACGATCCCGCCGCTGGCGTTTCCACACCTGCCACCCCACATCCGGGCTCCGCCTTCCGGTAAGCACCGCATGAACCTGATCACCCCCGCCGCCACGCCCTTCCTGCCGACCAAGCGCCCCGCCCCGCCGCCGACCCGGCGGCTGCAGGTCGTCTCGCCCTATGAGCCGGCGGGCGACCAGCCTACCGCCATCGCGCAACTGGTAGAGGGGCTGAAGCAGGGCGAGCGGGATCAGGTGCTGCTCGGCGTCACCGGCTCCGGCAAGACCTTCACCATGGCCAAGGTCATCGAGTCGGTGCAGCGGCCGACGCTGATCCTGGCGCCGAACAAGACCCTGGCGGCGCAGCTCTATGGCGAGATGAAGTCCTTCTTCCCCGATAACGCGGTGGAGTACTTCGTCAGCTACTACGACTACTACCAGCCGGAAGCCTATGTCCCGCGCTCCGACACCTATATCGAGAAGGACGCGCAGATCAACGAGCAGATCGACCGCATGCGGCACAGCGCCACCCAGGCGCTGCTGGAGCGCAACGACGTCATCATCGTCGCCTCCGTCTCCTGCATCTACGGCATCGGCTCGGTCGAGCTCTATTCCAACATGGTCATCAAGCTGCAGCTCGGTGGGCGCATCCAGCGCGACCAGCTGCTCAAGGCCCTGGTGGAGCAGCAGTACCGCCGCAACGACGCCGGCTTCCAGCGCGGCACCTTCCGCGTGCGCGGCGAGACGGTGGATGTCTGGCCCTCCCACCTGGAGGACCGCGCCTGGCGCGTCTCCCTCTTTGGCGACGAGATCGACAGCCTCCGCGAATTCGATCCCCTCACGGGCGAGATCGCCGGCGAGATGGAGAACATCGCCATCTACGCCAACAGCCACTACGTCACGCCCCGCCCCACCCTTCTCCAGGCGATCCGCGACATCCGCGTCGAACTGAAGCAGCAGCTGGAGAAGCTGAACGCCGAGGGCAAGCTGCTGGAGGCGCAGCGCCTGGAGCAGCGCACCACCTTCGATCTGGAGATGATGGAGACCACCGGCTCCTGCAAAGGCATCGAGAACTACTCGCGCTACCTTTCGGGCCGCGGCCCCGGCCAGCCGCCGCCGACGCTCTTCGAGTATCTGCCCGAGAACGCCCTCCTCATCGTCGATGAGAGTCACGTCACCGTGCCGCAGATCGGGGGCATGTATCGCGGCGACTTCGCGCGCAAGTCGATCCTCGCCGAGTTCGGCTTCCGCCTGCCCTCCTGCATGGATAACCGCCCGCTGAAATTCGAGGAGTGGGAAAGCTTCCGCCCTGACACGCTCTTCGTCAGCGCCACGCCGGGCTCCTGGGAGATGGAGCGCACCGGCGGCACCTTCGCCGAGCAGGTGATCCGCCCCACCGGCCTGACCGATCCGGTCTGCGAGATCCGCCCTGTCGAGGGCCAGGTGGATGATCTGCTCGCCGAATGTCGCGACGTCATGGCCAAGGGCGGCCGCGTGCTGGTGACCACCCTCACCAAGCGCATGGCCGAGGACCTCACCGAGTACATGACCGAGGCCGGCATCAAGGTCCGCTACCTGCACTCCGACGTGGACACGCTGGAGCGCATCGAGATCATCCGCGACCTGCGCAAGGGCGTCTTCGACGTGCTGGTCGGCATCAACCTGCTGCGCGAGGGGCTGGACATCCCCGAATGCGCCCTGGTCGCCATTCTCGATGCCGACAAGGAAGGCTTCCTGCGCTCCACCACCTCGCTGATCCAGACTATCGGCCGCGCCGCGCGCAACGCCGAGGGCCGCGTGGTGCTCTACGCCGACCGCATGACCAACAGCCTGCGCCACGCGCTGGAGGAAACCGAGCGCCGCCGCACCAAGCAGCAGGAATGGAACGCGGCGCATGGCATCACGCCGCAGACCATCCAGCGGCAGATCAGTGACGTCCTGCAATCCGTCTATGAGCAGGACTACGTCACTGTCGCCCCCACCGGCGCCGAGGAGGCCGGCCCCGCCGAATTCGTCGGCAAGGACCTGCGCGCCTCGATCGCCGAGCTGGAGCGCAAGATGCGCGCCGCCGCCGCCGACCTCGAATTCGAGACCGCCGCCCGGTTGCGCGACGAGATCAAGCGCCTGGAAGCCCTCGAACTCGGCCTCGACACGCCGCTGGAGCCGAACCGCGCCGGGCGCTCCATGCAGCCGGCCGCCCCCAAGAAGGACTGGAAGCCGAAGCCGCTCGGACCGGGCGGCGGCGGGTACGATCCGGCGAAGAAGAAGGGCGGGCGGCGCAAGCGCTGACCTCCCGGGGAGGGCGCCGCCCTCCCTGGACCGCCGTCCGTTGGGGCGGATCAGACCCCTGCGCCGCTGGCCATCCTCACCCCTCGTCATTGGGGATGTTCAGCACATGGCCGCACGCCTTGCAGTGCACGGCATCGGAATCGTGCCGCTGGAGCCCGCATTGCGGGCAGGGGTAGCGCACCTTGCCCCCCGGGCGGAACACGGCCTGCGCCAGACGCAGGAACAGGGTGATCCCGACGATCATCATGGCCACCGAGATCAGCTCGCCACTGGTGCTGCCAATGAGGGTGACGTCGCCGAAGCCGGTGGTGGAGACGGCAAAGCCCCTGGGCCATCACCGGCGCCGGGCTTTCCTCGAACGCGCGCGGCCGGCGCGGGGCCATGCCGGCGTCCGGGTCCGGCATGAAGGGCAGCTTGCTCTGCAGGTGCCGCTCCAGGCGCAGGCCGATGGCCAGCGAGGTCAGCATCGGGTTCGACATGCCGGCGGTCGGGAAGGTCGAGCTGCCGGCATAGAAGCCGTTGCTGAGTCCGTGGATGCGGCAGTTCCGATCCACCACGCCTTCCTTCGGAGTCAGGCTCATCCGCGTGGCGCCAAGATGATGCGCCCCGTGGCCGACGATCCAGTCCGACGCTGCAGGGCCAGCTCGGCTACCTTTACCTCACCCGCGGCTACTGATCCGGCGTTCCGGTCTCCCCTTCATGGAAGGCCGGCGCTTCCTCCGCGGCCGGCTGTGCGAGCAGGGCGCGCAGCCTCTCCACCTCCGCCGCCACCGCGGCCTCGGCCTGCACCTGCATCCGGCGATAGGCCGCCAGCACCTCCGCGCCGAGCGGCGTCAGCCGCGCCCCGCCGCCGCCGCCACCGCCGCGCGAGGCCTGCACCAGTGGCCGGCCGAAGCCCACCTCCAGCTCGCTGAGCAGCCGCCAGGCGCGCGCGTAGGACATGCCGAGTCGCCGACCGGCGGCGCTGATCGAGCCTTCCTGCCCCACGGCCTCCAGCAGGTCCGCCTTGCCCGGGCCGAGCCGGGCATTCTCCCCGACCGTCACGCGCAGATGCGCCACCAGCCGTTCCCGAGCCTCCGCCATCGGGGAAGCAAAGCACGAGGTGGCGGGTGATTCCAGGCTTGCCGTTATATCCGCAGGAACATAACGTCCCCAGCCATGCAACGCCGCACCCTGCTCGCCGCCCTGCTCTCCGCGCCCGTGGCGGCCCCCGCCCTGCCCCGCCCCGCGCGCGCGCAGGCGCCTCTCACGATCTTCGCAGCCGCCAGCCTGCAGGATGCGATGCGCGCGCAGGCCGAGGCCTGGCAGGCGGCCGGCCACCCCGCGCCGCGCATGTCCTTCGCCTCCTCCTCCACCCTGGCGCGGCAGATCGAGCAGGGCGCTCCAGCCGATCTCTTCGCCTCCGCCGACGAGCAGTGGATGGACTACCTGGCGCAGCGAAACCTCATCATGCCCGAGACCCGCCGCGCCACCCTCGGCAACAGCCTCGTGCTGGTGGCCCCGCCCGATCAGGCGGAGCCGGTCGAGCTGGGCAAGGGCACCGATCTCCTTGCCCGCCTCGGCCCGGATGGGCGGCTGGCGGTGGGCGATCCGGCGCATGTCCCCGCCGGCATCTATGCCAGGCAGGCGCTGACCTCGCTCGGGCTGTGGCAGGCGGTGGAGTCCCGCCTCGCCCGCGCCGACAACGTGCGCGCCGCCCTGCTGCTGGTCGAGCGCGGCGAGACGCCGCTCGGCATCGTCTATGGCACCGACGCGCGCGTGGCGAAGGTGGCGGTGGTCGGCACCTTCCCCGCCGACAGCCACCCGACGATCACCTATCCCTTCGCCCTGACCCGCCTCGCCAAGGGAAAGCCCCAGGCCGATGCGCTGCTGGACTTCCTGACTGGCCCCGGAGCCGCCCCACGCTGGCGGAAGTTCGGCTTCATCCTGGCGGGCTGAGGGTGCGGGCTGCCGAAAAGGCTGGGGGGAAAGAATTCCCCCCAGGCCCCCCATCTTCTTTCTTCAAGTCCCAGTGCTCGCGGCCAGCACAACGCCAAACTGACAAAAAGAAGATGGGGGCCCGGGGGAATTCCTTCCCCCGGACTTTTTTCCCCGCATGACGCTGACGCCCGAGGAATGGCAGGCCGTCCGCCTGTCGCTGACCGTCTCGCTGCGCGCGGTCGCCGTGTCGCTACCGCTGGCCACTCTCATGGCGCTGCTGCTGGCGCGCGGCCGCTTTCCCGGCCGCACCCTGCTGGATGCCATCGTGCACCTGCCGCTGGTGGTGCCACCGGTGGTCACCGGCTGGGCGCTGCTGTTGCTCTTCGGCCTGCGCGGCCCACTTGGTGCGCCCTTGTTCGAGTGGTTCGGCATCCGCCTCGCCTTCACCAGCGAGGGCGCCGCCCTGGCCACGGGCGTGATGACCTTCCCACTGATCGTCCGCGCCATCCGGCTTTCGCTGGAGGGGCTCGACCACGGCCTGGAGGATGCCGCCGCCACCCTCGGTGCCGGCCGGCTGGACCGCTTCCTCACCGTCACCCTGCCGCTGATGGCGCCCGGCATCCTCGCCGGCGGGGTGGTGGCCTTCGCCGCCGGGCTGGGCGAGTTCGGCGCCGTCATCACCTTCGCCTCCAACGTCCCGGGGGAAACGCAGACCCTGCCGCTGGCCATCTACAGCGCCACGCAGAGTCCCGGTGGCGAGGTGGTGGCGGCGCGGCTGGCGGCCATCTCCTTCGTCCTCGCCATCCTGGGCCTGCTGGCCTCGGATGTGCTGGCACGCTGGCTGGCCCGCCGCCTGGGGCGCGGCTGATGCTGGAAGTGGCGCTGCGGCACCGTTTCCCCGGCGCCGCCGGCTTCAGCCTGGAGGCCGCCTTCGCCGCCCCGGCACCGGGCGTGACGGTGCTGTTCGGCGCCTCCGGCAGCGGCAAGTCGAGCATCCTGGCGGCGGTGGCCGGGCTGCTGCGGCCGGCCGAGGGCCGCATCGCGCTGGACGGACGGGCGCTGACCGACACCGCCGCCGGCTGCTTCCTGCCGCCCGAGGCGCGGCGCTGCGCCGTCGTCTTCCAGGAGGGCCGGCTCTTCCCGCACCGCTCGGTGGAGGGCAATCTGCGCTACGGCCTGCGGCGGGCACCGCGCGGCGCTGAGGGGCCGGGCTTCGAGGAGGTGGTGGCGCTACTCGGCCTCGCCCCGCTGCTGGCACGCCGCCCCGGCCGCCTGTCCGGCGGCGAGAAGCAGCGTGTCGCGCTCGGCCGCGCCCTGCTCGCCCGCCCCGCCCTGCTGCTGCTCGACGAACCGCTGGCCGCGCTCGACATGCCGCGCCGCACCGAGATCCTGCCCTTCCTGGAAGCCCTGCGCGACACTGGCCGGCTGCCGATGCTCTACGTCACCCACGCCATCGAGGAGGCCGACCGCCTGGCCGATACGCTGGTGCTGCTGGAGGGCGGCCGCGTGCAGGCCGCCGGCCCGCTGGAGGCGCTGACCACCCGCACCGACCTACCGCTGCTCGCCGCCCGGCGCGACGCCGGCGTGGTGCTGACCTGCCGGGTCGAGGGGCAGGAGCACGGCCTGTCCCGCCTCGCCTTCCCCGGCGGCGCGCTGCTCGTGCCGGCCGCCGGGGATGCGCCGCCCGGCCACCACGTCCGGCTGCGGGTGCGGGCGCGTGACGTCATAGTGGCGCGCGGCGCCCCTCAGGCGCTCTCCACCGATAATGCGCTGCCCGCCGTGCTGCAGGCCATCGAGCCCGCCGGCGAGCGCGAATGCTTCCTGCGCCTCGGTCTCGGCCCCAGCACCCTGCTCGCCCGCGTCACACGGGAGGCGGTGCAGCGCCTGGCGCTGCACCCGGGCGAGACGGTGACGGCGCTGGTCAACACGGTGGGCGGCGAGCGGGGCTAGTGTCATGCCCGCGAAGTTCGCTGCACTTGCCACGGACGAAGCGGACCAGCAGGCCACTGAAAACAAAGGCGAGTGTCCGGATGACGAAATCCGCAGGACTTCGAAATCAGGGCACTCGAGCAGAAACCGGCCATTGCGGGGTCCTCCGTTCGGAGCCGATATTCCAGGCGCTCAACCCGTACAGCCTTGAAGCGTTGGCACCGCGCGAGCAACGCCCCTCCTGCCGGCCGCCCGGTATGAGGATTTCATCCTCGATTCCGCTTTGTTAGAGATGGCCTCATGCCCTCTGCCGATGTGATGACCGTTTCCCTGGCCCCGGAATTGCGCCGCTTCATCGAGGCTCCGGTGGCGTCCGGGCGGTATCAGACGGCCAGTGAGATGGTCCGGGCCAGCCTGCGGCTGCTGACCAAGGCGGACCCGCTCCGGCCAATCGGGCAGCCCGGGGAGCCGGTCCATGGGGCTCCCGAGGAAGCTTGCCCCAGGTGACCGCGCGGGACGAAGGGCGCCCTTGGACCGAAGCCGAGCGCCTCGCGGCCCTCGACCGCTACGCCATCCTCGACACCCCGCCGGAGCCGGGCTTCGACGACCTTGCCCGCCTTGCCGCCGACCTGCTCGAAGCTCCCATCGCCGCGGTGAACCTGATCGCCGGGAACCGACAGTGGTTCAAGGCCGAGGTCGGCCTGGGCGTGCGGGAGATGCCACTCGACAATTCCACCTGTGCCCGGGTCATGCTGCAGCCGGGCGAACTGGTCATCCCGGACCTCCTGGAGGACCCCCGCTTCGGCTGCAATCCGCTGGTCACCGCCGGGCCCGGCCTCCGCTTCTATGCGGGCGCGCTGCTGGAAACCGCGGAGGGGCTGCCGCTCGGCACGCTGTGCGTCCTCGACACCAGGCCCCGGCCGCAGGGGCTGACGCCCCGGCAGCGCTTCATGCTGAAGGCGCTGGGCCGCCAGGTGATGAGTCAGTTGGACTTGCGCCGCGCGCTGGCCCAGCAGGAGCGCCTGCGGTCGGAGCAGGCCCGCTCCGAGGCGCTCCGGCGGCAAACCCTGAACAGCGTGACCGATTTCGCCATCATCAGCACCGACCTGCAGGGACGGGTGAACGGCTGGAACGCGGGGGCGGAGAAGATCTTCGGCTGGTCCGAGGCTGAGATGCTGGGCCAGGGCACCGACCGGATCTTCATGCCGGAGGACCGGCAGGCAGGCGCGCCGGAAGCCAGGACACGGCAGGCCCTGCAGAAGGGCCGCGCGGGCGGCGAGCGCTGGTACCTGCGGAAGGACCGATCCCGCCTCTGGGGCAGCGGCGAGGTGATGCCTCTGCGCGACGAGTGCGGTGCACATATCGGCTACGTGAAGGTGCTGCACGACCGCACGGAGCAACGCCGGGCAAGCGAGGCACTGGAGGCCCTCAACGAGCGCTACCGGCTGGCCGCGCGCGCCACCAGCGACGCCATCTGGGACTGGGATCTCCAGGCCAATACCGTGCTCTGGAACGAGGCGCTGGAGACCGCCTATGGCTGGGCGCCCGAGCAGGTGGAGCCGACCGGCGAATGGTGGATCGCGGCGATCCACCCGGAGGACCGGAACAGGGTGGACCGCAGCATCCATGCGGTGATCGAGGGCACCGACACGAGCTGGACGGAGGAGTACCGCTTTCGGCGGGCGGACGGCAGCCATGCCGACGTGCTCGACCGCGGCTACGTGATCCGCGACCGGGACGGACGCCCCCTCCGCATAATCGGCGCCATGTTCGATCTCAGCGAGCGCAAGCGGAGCGAGGTGGCGCTGCGCGAGAGCGCGGACCAGCTGCGCCTGGCAACGGCGGCCGCCCGCATCGGCATCTTCGACTATCGCGTGCGGACGAACATGCTGATCTGGGACGACCGCTGCCGCGAGCTGTTCGGCGTGCCGCCCGGCGAGCCGGTCAGCTACGAAGGCACCTTCCTGGCGGGCCTCCACCCGGATGACCGTGCCATGGCCGATGCCACCGTGCGCCGGGCCCTGGACCCGGTGGGGTCGGGAACCTTCGCGGTCGAGTATCGCACCATCGGCCGGGCGGATGGGGTGGAGCGCTGGGTCGCCGCCAGCGGCGAAGCCTTCTTCGAGGATGGGAAGCCAGCCCGGCTCATCGGCACCGTGCTGGACATCGGGGAACGGAAGCAGCTGGAGGAGCGGCAGCGCGCGCTGAACGAAGAGCTGGAGCGCCTGGTCGAGGAGCGGACGACGGAGCTGCGGCGCTCCGAGGAGCAGCTCCGGCAGAGCCAGAAGATGGAGGCCGTCGGCCAGCTCACGGGCGGGCTGGCGCACGACTTCAACAACCTGCTCACCGGCATCATGGGCTCCCTCGACCTGCTGGAGATCCGCCTCACCCAGGGCAGGCTGAAGGATCTGGACCGCTACGTGCTGGCCGCCCAGGGCGCCGCCAAGCGCGCCGCCGCCCTCACGCACCGGCTGCTCGCCTTCTCCCGCCAGCAGACGCTCGACCCGCGGCCGACGGACGCGAACCGGCTGGTGGTGGGGATGGAGGAGCTGATCCGGCGCACGATGGGGCCCGGAATCGAGGTGGAGGTGGTGACGGCAGCCGGCCTCTGGCCGACGCTGGTCGATCCCAACCAGCTGGAGAACGCGCTGCTAAACCTCGCGATCAATGCCCGTGACGCTATGCCGGACGGTGGCCGGCTGACCATCGAGACGGCGAATTCCTGGCTCGACGGGCGCGCGGCACGGGAGCGCGACATGCAGCCGGGCCAGTATGTGGTGATCTGCGTCACCGACACCGGCACCGGCATGGCGCCCGATGTCATCAGCAAGGCCTTCGATCCCTTCTTCACCACCAAGCCCCTCGGCCAGGGCACCGGGCTCGGGCTCTCCATGATCTACGGCTTCACCCGGCAATCCGACGGCCAGGTCCGGATCTATTCGGAGATGGGCAAGGGCACGACCATGCGCCTCTACTTGCCCCGCTATCTGGGCAAGGCGGAGGAGACCGAGGAATTGCCGGCAGTGGCTGAGCCGTCGCTGGGCGGGGCGGGCGAAACGGTGCTGATCGTGGACGACGAGCCGACCGTCCGCATGCTGGTGGTCGATGTGCTGGAGGGACTGGGCTACGCGGCCATCGAGGCGGCCGATAGCGCCTCCGGCCTGAAGGTGCTGCAATCCGATGCGCGGGTGGACCTCCTGGTGACGGATGTGGGCCTGCCCGGCGGCATGAACGGGCGACAGATGGCCGACGCGGCGCGCGTGACCCGCCCCGGGCTGAAGGTGCTCTTCATCACCGGCTATGCCGAGAACGCGGCGATCGGCAACGGCCATCTTGAGGCAGGCATGCACATCCTGACCAAGCCCTTCGCGATGGAGGCCCTGGCCGCCCGCATCAAGGAACTGATCTCCGCGCCCTGAAGCGCGGTTTCGATCCGGGCGGACTGGTTGGCGAGAAAGCCAGCCAGTGCCGCGTTCGGGGACGCCCGCACCTGCCGCTGGCGAGGCGACAGAGGGAGGTTTCTTCCGCCAGGCTTTTTCTACTTCGCACCCTCCTGGCTCACCCAGTAGGTCCCCTCGAAGGGAACGGCGGCGAAGCGGCGGTTGATCTCGGCCAGCGTCGCCGCCGGATCGAGGTCGCCGAACAGTTCGGGCCGCACCCAGCGCGCCATTGCCTCCAGCGCCACGACGTTGATCGCCGTGCCCGCGAAGTAGTTCCACAGGCCATGCGCCCGCTCGGCCCGCACCGCCGGCAGGCTGGCCAACTCGGGCAGCCGCAGCACCCGCGCCAGGCTGTCGCGCGCCACATCCGCCGGCGCGCCGGTGCCGAGCTGCAGTCCACTCGCCTCGCCCGGGCGGAACAGGCCGGTGCCGATATAGACCTCCGGCTGTAGCATCAGCACCTGCTCCAGCCCGAGTGTGCCACCCCGCTCATTGGGCAGCACGCCTTCCGCCACGTTGCGCGCGCCGAGCGCCGCCAGGAACTCGCCGCCGCCGCTCGTGCCGGCGGCCCAGCAGCAGACCCAGCGGCCGGGAAAGGCGGTGAACAGAACCTTCGGCCCAGGCCCCGGCGCCGCCACCACCCGCGCACGGATGCGCTCGACCCGCTCCTCGTAGAACCGGGCATAAGCCTCCGCTCGCTCGTCCCGCCCCAGCGCCGCGCCCAGCAGGCGGATGGTCTTCGGCGTATGGGCCAGGGGCTGCTGAAACACGTCCACGAAGATCACGGGGATGCCCAGCCCGGCGAACAGCTCCAGGCTGCGCTTCGTCTCCTCGGCGGCGAACTGCCAGGCGCTCAGGATCACCAGGTCCGGCCGCAGCGCCAGCGCCGCCTCGGCGGGCAGGTTCTGGCCGACGTTCGCGGTCAGCCGCGGCACCCTGGCCAGGGCCGGAAAGGCGCGCTCGAAGGCGGCGTGGCTCTGCGGGTCCACCTGCTTCAGGTCGCCGCCCATGCCCACCAGCAACGAGACCGGGTCGGGATGCACCAGGGCGAGGTTCAGGAGCTGGAAGCCCTCGCCCAGCAGCACCGCATGCGGCTCCGCAGGAATGGTGACCTCGCGGCCCAGCACATCCGTCACGGTGCGCGGCCATTGCGCCCAGGCCGGCGCGGCCAGCCCGAGCATCGCCGTGAGGAGGAAAAGGCAGAACAGGCGTCGCGGCACGGCGGTGGACCCCGAAATTGCGAATGGATCGCAATATCGGCCGGCGCCGGCCGCCGGCAAGCCCGATCCGCCGCCGGGCCACGGGAAAGATGGCGGCCGGGATCGCCCCCGGCCGCCATCCGTTCGCGTGAGACCGCGCCTCAGGCCGCCTGGAAGCGCACGGTCTCGGCGCCGCTGTCGCCGATCACGCTCCAGACCACCGCATCGGTCATGCCGGTGTTGCGGAACCAGTGGCGGCGCCCGGCCGGGTTCAACACCAGGTCGCGGGGGCCCAGCTCGGCCTCCACGCTGCGGCCGTTCTCCTCCCAGCCCACGGTCAGGCTGCCCTCCAGCACCAGGAAGGCGTCCTCCACCGGCCGCTCATAGGGGCGCACGCCGACGCCGCGCGGGATGCCCAGCATCTCCTTGCGCGCGGTGTCAGACTGGATGCCGCCCTCGCCCACATAGACCTTCCGCGCGAAGCCGGCCTCCTCCCAGCGCGTCGGCAACTCAGTGAAGCGGACCACCTTCTCGGCCATCATCTGCTGCAGCGGATGGTCGCTGCGGCGGTCGAAATGCATCGTCTTGCCGGGCGCCGCCCCGAAGGAGCGCGCCAGCTCCGGCGCGGTGTTCTTGGGGTGGTAGAGGTAGCGCGGCGGCAGCGGCTTGCCGACATCGACGCTGATCGACATCAGCACCGGCTCGATCCCGTCGTTGCGGAAGCCGTGGCCGACATCGCGGGCGTTCAGGATCAGGTCCTTGGGGCCGAGCCGCACCTCGACCACCTCGCCGTCCTTCTCCCAACCCACCACCAGCACGCCGTCGATGATGAGGAAGGATTCCTCGATCTCATGCGCGTGGCAGGCCGCGTAGTTGCCGACCGGCTTGTGGATGAGGCTGAGCGTGAAGTGCTCGGGCTTCAGCGTGGAGGTGTCCCCCACCTTCGGCGAGCCGCCGGCACCGATGTAGCGCATCTGCGCCCGCGCCAGCTCGGGGAAGCCGCGATTGCTGGGGAAGGCGTCCCAGTCGAAGGACTTCTCGACATGCCGGCCGATATGGGCCCGCAGCTCTTCGGCCAGTGTGCCGGTGGAGGAAGGGGTGGGTGAAAGGACGAGGTTCATGGGCGAGGCTCCCTGCTTGACCCGGTCAGCATGTCGGCAGGACCGTTCCGCTTCAAGCAGAAATTTTGCCTACGATATCGTGTTTGACAGGTCAACATTCGAGGTCTAGAAGAATGCCCATGGAACCCGCCCAGCCCCCGGCCGCCGATGCGCCGGCCCAGCCCGACGAGCGCTACCTCGTGCCGGCGCTGATCCGGGGGCTCGGCCTGCTGAAAGCCTTCTCGCCCGCCCAGCCGGCGCTCTCGCTCGGCGAACTGGCGGCCGCCATCGGCGTGACGCGCTCCGCCGCCTATCGCCTCGCCTATACGCTGGAGCATCTCGGCTTCCTGCGGCACGACGCCCGCAGCCGCCGCTACACGCTGGGGCCGGAGGTGCTGCGGCTGGGCTATGGCTACCTGGCCTCGCGCGATCTGGTGGAGGTGGCGGCGCCGGTGCTGGAAGCCCTGCGCGACCGTACGGGATGGTCGGCCCATCTCGGCATCCTCGAGGGCACGGAGGTCGTCTATCTCGCCCGCGTGCCGACCCGCCGCTCGATCGCCAGCAATGTGCAGGTCGGCAGCCGGCTTCCCGCCCATGCCACGGCGATGGGGCGCATCCTGCTGGCCGCGCTCCCGGAGGCCGAGGTGGCGCGCCGCTATGGCGGCGGGGCGCTGCCGGGCTTCAACACCCGCACCGCCCCGACGCTGCCGGCCCTGCAGGCGCAACTCGCCATCGACCGCGCCAATGGTTTCGTCGCCACCGTCTCCGGCTTCGAGGAGGGCGTGGCAGTGGCCGCCGCCCCGGTGCGGGACGTCTCGGGCGCGGTGGTCGCCGCCCTCAACGTCTCGGCCGTGGCGTTGCACACCAACGATCAGGAATTGCGCGGCACGCTGCGGCAGGAAGTGCTGCGCGCCGCCGCCGAACTCTCCCGCGCGCTCGGCCATGCCCCGGCCGCCCCGGACGAAGAGGCGGGAAACAACCCGCCGCCATCACCGGCTTCCCCTGTCTGCCCCCCTGCCCGCCAAGGAAACGAACCACCGTGACGACCTCCTTCCTTCCCGGCCGCCGCGCCCTGCTGGCAGCCGCTGCCGGCCTGCTGGCCGCGCCCCGCCTCGCCCGCGCCGCCACCTGGCCCGACGCGGCGGTCACCATCATCGCGCCCTTCACGCCCGGTGGCCCGGTGGACGTGCTGGCGCGCGTCGTGGCCACCGGCGTGCAGGCCCGCAGCGGCCAGACGGTGGTGGTGGACAACCGTGTCGGCGCCCAGGGCAATATCGGCATCGACGCGGCGCGGCGGGCGGAGCCGGATGGCCGGACGCTGCTGATCGTCCCGGCGGGCAACCTGACCATCAACCCGACGCTGATGAGCAACCTGCCCTACGACGTGGAGCGTGACTTCGCGCCGCTGAGCCTGCTCGCCACCGCGCCCAATGTCATCGCCTGCCCGGCCTCACTGCCGGTGAAGTCCTTCCAGGACCTGCTGGCCTATGCGAAGCGCCAGCCGAATGGCGTGACCTATGCCTCCCCCGGCGTCGGCAGCCAGTTGCACCTGGCGGGCGAGCTGCTGGCCCAGAAGGCCGGCATCTCCATGCTGCACGTGCCCTACAAGGGGTCGAGCCAAGCCGCGACGGACGCCATGTCCGGCCAGGTGGACCTGCTGTTCAGCAATCTCCCGGCGGTGCTCGGCGCCATCCAGGGCGGGCAGCTGCGCGCCCTGGCGCTGACCAGCACCACCCGCAGCGAGGCGGCGCCCGACATCCCCACCCTGGCCGAGCTGGGCGTCGAGGGCATCGACATTACCTCGTGGTACGGCCTGCTGGCGCCGAAGAAGACGCCGGAGCCGGTGCAGGCGGCCATCGCCGAGGAGATCCGTGCCGTGCTGCACACCCCCGCCACGCAGCAGGCGCTGAAGGCACAGGGCCTCTCGCTTTCCGACGAGAGCCGGCAGGCCTTCGCCGACCGCATCCGCAGCGAGACGGCCACCTGGGCGCAGGTGATCCGGGAGCGGCACATCGAAGCCAACCTCTGAGGGGCGCCGGGCGATGGAAGCGCGCGCCCTGAAACCCCGCTCGGCCGCCGGGCTCTCCCTCCTGGAGCGGCCCGGCGAGGCCGGCCGGCCGGCGCTGCTGCTGCTGCACGGCATCGGCAGCCATGCCGAAAGCTGGCGGGCCCTGATGCAGGCGCTGCCGGGGCCGCGCCGCGTCATCGCCTGGGACGCCCCGGGCTATGGCGGTTCCACCCCGGTCCCGGAGCCGGCGGCGCGGCCGGAGCACTATGCCGCCGCCCTGCGGAACCTGCTGGACGCCCTGGGCCTGGAGTGCGTGATCCTGGCCGGCCACTCGCTCGGCTGCCTTTTCGCCGCGCGCTTCGCCGCCACCTGGCCGGAGCGCGTCGCGGGGCTGGCGCTGCTCTCCCCGGCGCTGGGCTATGCGGTGCCGCCGGGCGCCCCCCTGCCTGCCGGGGTCCAGGCCCGGATCGACGACCTCCGCCAGCTCGGCCCCGAGGCTTTCGCGGAGAAGCGCGCCGCGCGACTGGTGCATCAGCCGGAGCGCAAGCCGGCGGTGCTGGAGAGTGTGCGGCGCGCCATGGCGGCGGTGAAGCCCGAAGGCTATGCCCAGGCCGTTCATGCGCTGGGCGCCGGCGACCTGCTGGCCGATGCCGCCCGGCTGCGCGCTCCGCTGCTGGTGGCGGTCGGTGCGGAGGACGTGGTCACCCCGCCCGCCAATGCGCGGCGCTTGCAGGCCGCGCTGCCAGCAGGCACACCGCTGCACGAAGTGCCGGAGGCAGGCCACGCCCTGCCGCAGGAAGCACCCGGAACCACCGCCGCCCTGCTGGCCGGCCTCATGATGGATGGGAGCGCAGACTGATGCGTCACCTTGGCCTGGTCGGCGCCGGCGGCATGGCGGAGACGATGCTCGGTGCTCTGGCGGCCGCCCTCCCCGCGCCGCTGGAGCAGCTTTCCGTGCTTTCCACCGGCTCGCCGCGTGCCACCGAACTGCTGCGGCGCCACGGTCCGGACGTGGCGCGGAAGGTGGCGGTCTTCGAGGCGCTGGACGAGATGCTGGCCTCCGGGGTGGAGGTCGTCACCGAATGCGCCGGCCATGCGGCGCTGCGCCAGCATGGCGCGGCGGTGCTGGCGGCGGGGCGAGATCTCGTCGTCATCTCGGCCGGCGCCCTGGCCGATCCCGCCCTGCTCGCGGAGTTGCAGGCGGCGGCGGCCCAGGGCGGCGGGCGCATGAGCCTGCCCGCCGGCGCCGTCGGCGGGCTCGACGTCCTGGTGGTGGCGCGGCTCTCCGGGCTGGAGACGGTGCGCTATGCCGGCCGCAAGCCGCCCCTGGCCTGGCGCGGCACGCGGGCCGAGCGGCTGCTGGACCTGTCCAGCCTCACCGGCCCCGCCACCTTCTTCGAGGGTACGGCGCGCGAGGCGGCGAGCGCCTATCCGCAGAACGCCAATGTCGCCGCCGCCGTGGCGC
>Ga0180218_1000196_pt1 | contig 81809 bp, 82 predicted proteins | sample eDN3rd37CKraftBY_FD_151334 | JGI IMG/M metagenome (GOLD analysis project Ga0180218, IMG submission 151334) | Enriched backyard soil microbial communities from Emeryville, California, USA - eDNA 3rd pass 37_C Kraft BY (version 2) (version 2) | ecosystem: Environmental > Terrestrial > Soil >... | reverse complement strand
GCCTTGCGCGCGGTGGTCGCCGCCTTGCGCGCGGTGGTCGCCGTCTTCGCCGTGCGGGTGCCCGCCGCCTTGCGCGCGGTGGTCGCCGTCTTCGCCGTACGGGTGCCCGCCGCCTTGCGCGCGGTGGTCGCCGTCTTCGCCGTACGGGTGCCCGCCGCCTTGCGCGCGGTGGTCGCCGTCTTCGCCGTACGGGTGCCCGCCGCCTTGCGCGCGGTGGTCGCCGTCTTCGCCGTGCGGGTGCCCGCCGCCTTGCGCGCGGTGGTCGCCTTCGCGGTGCGGGTGCCCGTCGCCTTGCGCGTACCAGCCGTGGTCTTGGCCGTGCGGCTGCTGGCCGCCTTCTTCGGCGTGGCGCTGGCGCTCTTGCGCGTGGCCGGCTTCTTTGCCGCGGACGCCTTGGCGGTCGTCTTGCGGCCAGCGGTGCTCGCCTTGCGCGTCCCTGCACTGCGGCGGGTGGTGCTCATGGCCATCGGCTGTGCCCGGGTGGGGCCGCTCTCGTTGTCGTCGCTCACGTGCTGGATCTCCTTACCCAACGAAAACTGCGGCAGCGGTTGTCGTCATGCGGCGCCTGCTCTGCAGCGCGGGTTCCGGAAGGAAGGAGGCGTCGCCATCGCCTCCACGGCCGCCCTGGCCAACTCCCCGAACCGCGACGCGTCGCCGCGGACATGACGCGCACGGCGCTCTTAACAGTCGCTCGTGCGAATCGCGCTCAACCGATGCGCGCCTGCAACACGCTATCTTCACGCGCAATCTGCTTGTCAACGAAATCCGCCGAAACCCGTTGCAAATTCCCGCTGCCGCATCGTCCTGCATCCGCCAATCCTGTCCCGAATGCAGAAACGCGGCGCCTTCCGGCGCCGCGTCCGAGAAAGCCGGGAGCGTCGGCCGTGCGTCTAACCGCGTGCCGAGATCGGCGGGACGGCGCGCTGCGCGACACCGGTGTAGTGGGAGAGCGGGCGGATCAGCCGGTTGTCGGCGGCCTGCTCGATGACATGCGCCGCCCAGCCGGTGATGCGGCTGGCAACGAAGATCGGGGTGAAGAGCGGGATGTCGAAGCCCATCAGGTGGTAGGCGGGGCCGGCGGGGAAGTCGAGGTTCGGGTGGATGTTCTTCTTCGCCACCATCTCGGCGGCGAGGATACGGCTCATCTCCATCCAGCGCCGGTCACCCACCACCTCGGCCATCTTCTCGGCGTATTTCGTCATGGTCGGGACGCGGCTGTCGCCATGCTTGTAGACGCGATGGCCGAAGCCCATCACCAGCGCCTTGTGGTCGAAGCGGGTCTGCAGCCAGGCGGCCGCCTTCGCCGGGTCACCGATCTCGGAGAGCATGTGCATCACGGCCTCGTTGGCGCCGCCGTGCAGCGGCCCCTTCAGCGCGGCGATGGCGGCGGTGACGGCGCCGTGCAGGTCCGCCCCCGTGCTGGTCACCGTGCGCGCGGTGAAGGTCGAGGCATTGAAGCCATGCTCGGCATAGAGGATGAGGGAGACGTCGAAAGCCTTCACCACCTCGGGCTGCGGCACCTTGCCGAGCACGACATGGAAGAAGTTCTCGGCGAAGCTGAGCTTCGGATCGGGCGCCACCGGCTCCTGCCCCTTGGCGGCGCGGTGCGCGGCGGCGATGGCCGTCGGGATCTTCGCCAGCAGCCGCATCGCCTTGCGGCGGGTCGCCGGCTCGGAGACATCGGCCGTCTCCGGATCCTCCAATCCCATGAAGCTCACCGCGGTGCGGATCGCATCCATCGGATGAGCATCGTGCGGGAAGGCCTTGATCACCTGATGCAGCGCCGGGCTGATGGCGCGGTTGGCGGCCTCCTCCCGCCGGAATTCGGCGAGCTGCGCGGCGTTCGGCAGCTCGCCATTCCACAGCAGGTAGGCGACCTCCTCGAAGCTGCACTGCTCGGCCAGATCCTGCACGGCATAGCCGCGATAGGTGAGGCTGTTGGTCTCCGGCATCACCTTGGACACCGCGGAGACGTCGGCGACGACGCCGACCAAGCCCTTGCGGATCTCGGGCTGGGTTTCGCTCATGGATTGTCTTCCCTGTCGTTGAACTCGGTGGATCGGGTATCGCGATGGAGGAGCAGGTCGGGCTCACCCTCCTCCGTGCCGGCACCGTCGCCGCGCGCGGCGATACGGAATCCCTGCCGCTGGTAGAAGCGAAGCGCCCCGGCATTGCGGGTGATGCAGTAGAGGCTGAGCTGCGGCCCCAGGGCATCCGCCGCGACCTGAAGGAGCCGCGCGCCGATGCCCTTCCCGCGCCAGCCGGGCGCCAGATAGAGGTGCAGCACCATTGGCCCGTGCCGCGCATCCTCACCGAAGCCGATATAGCCGATAGGCGTGCCGTCCTGCTCGGCCACCGCCACGCGATGCACCCGCATCAGCGTGGCGGCAATCCAGTCCGCCACCTCGGCCTCGCTGTGCGCCTCGCGCAGGCCGGGCATGGCGGCCTGCCGGGCGCGCCGGTGGATCGCCGCCAGCACGGGCGCATCGGCCGCGCGCCCCTCCCGGATCACGATCGCACCGGCGCCGGACATCAGAAGATGCCCGGCTTGCCCTCCGCCAACGCGCCGCGCGGCAGGGCGATGTTGAGCAGAGGCAACTCGCCCGCCGCGAGGTTCGGCAGATCCTGCACCACCTCCAGGAAGCGGTTGCTCTCCCGCGGGGAGATGATGCCCTCCGTCAGGATCTCGAACTTGCGGATATAGTCCTCCCGCACGAAGGGCTTCGCCCCCAGCGGATGGGCATTGGCCACCGCCATCTCGTCCGTCAGGGTGCTGCCGTCCTTCATCAGGATCTCGACGCGGGCGCCGAAGGCCTTCTCGTTCGGGTCGGTGGAGTGATAGCGGCGGGTCCACTCCTCCTCCTCCCGGGTCTCGATCTTGTGCCAGAGGCGCACCGTGTCGGGCCGGGCGGCGCGCTTCGGCGCGTAGCTGTCCACATGGTGCCAGCGCCCGTCCTGCAGCGCCACGGCGAAGATATACATGATGGAGTGGTCGAGCGTCTCGCGGCTCGCCTTGGGGTCCATCTTCTGCGGGTCGTTCGCGCCGGTGCCGATGACGTAGTGGGTGTGGTGGCTGGTGTGGATGATGATCTTCTCGATCGCCTCCTGGTCGGGGATCTGGTCCCGCATCCGGAAGGCCAGGTCGATCAGCGCCTGGGACTGGTACTCGGCCGAGTGCTCCTTGGTATAGGTGTCGAGGATGGCGCGCTTGGGTTCACCCTTCTCCGGCAGCGGTACCTGGTAGAAAGGCTGGTCATAGACCACCTCGCGGTGGCTGCGCCCGTCCAGCACCCAGGCGATGACGGAATCCTCACCCTCGTAGATCGGACTCGGCGCCCCTTCCCCGCGCATCGCCCGGTCCACGGCTTCCACCGCCAGCTTTCCGGCATGGGCAGGAGCGAAAGCCTTCCAGGACGAGATCTCGCCCTTGCGGCTCTGGCGGAAGGTGATGGTGGTGTGCAGCGCCTGCTGCACCGCCTGGTAGATCACCTCCTGCTTCAGCCCGAGCAGCGTGCCGATGCCGGCCGCCGCGGAGGGGCCGAGATGGGCGATGTGGTCCACCTTGTGCTCGTGCAGGCAGATGGCGCGCACCAGGTCCACCTGGATCTCGTAGCCCGTTGCGATGCCACGGATCAGTTCCCGCCCCGACCGTTCCAGGCTCTGCGCCACGGCGAGGATGGGAGGAATGTTGTCGCCGGGGTGGGAGTAGTCGGCGGCGAGGAAGGTGTCGTGCATGTCCAGCTCGCGCACCGCCGTGCCATTGGCCCAGGCCGCCCATTCCGGCGAGACGCCCTTGCTGGCCGGCAGGCCGAACACGGCCGCGCCGCCCCTGCGCGGATGGCCCAGCGCCATGGCGCGCGCGGTGGTCGGCGCCGAGCGGTTGATGGCGGCGATGGCGACGGAGGCGTTGTCGATGATGCGGTTGATGATCATCTCCGCCACCGCCTTCTCCACCGCCACGCGGTCGGCGGCGACGCCGGCGATCTTCCAGGCGAGCTGTTCCTCGCGCGGCAGCAGCGCCTTGGACGGATAGACCTTCACCGGATGCAGCTTCATGAGTCGGCGTTCTCCCTCACCTACTTTAGAGAATGCGCTGTTGTGCGCCGCCCACGCCGGGCCGTCCATTCCGATTGACGGGCGCGCAGGATAGCTTTTCCGTATCGCCATCATGGACTTCCGCCTCCTGCGCCGTCTCGGCCACTTCCTTGCCGTCGCCGAGGAAGGCCATTTCGGCCGTGCCGCCACGCGGCTCGGCCTCTCGCAGCCGCCGTTGACCGCGCAGATCCAGGCGCTGGAAGCGGAACTCGTCGCCGCGCTGCCGGAGAACCATCCCCTGCTGGCGGAGCCCGGCCCCCTGCCGCTCGCCGCGCTGGCGGAGGCGCGCCTGCTGACCCTGCCGCGCGCCATCAGCCCAGCCTATTTCGATGCGCTCGTGGCCGCCTGCCGCGCGGCGGGCTTCGAGCCGCGCGGCAGGCACGAGGTCGGCTCCGCCACGGCGCAACTCAGCTTCGTCGCCTCGGGGCTCGGTATCGCGCTGCTTTCCTCGGGCATGGCGCGCATGCACCCCGCCGGGATGGTGTTCCGCACCCTGTGCGGGCCGATCCGCACCGTGGGTGTGGCGTTGGCCTGGAACGAGGAGCGGCAGACGGAGGCGGCGCGGGGCGCGATCTCCGTGGCACGGCAGGTTTTTACCCACCTGCCACGCTGACGCTGGCTCGGCACGCACGCGTATTTTCCTGTCGGATCAGTTGATAAGCGCTTTCTTCTCACGCGCGATCTCGGCATGTTGCGCATCGGCCCGGTTCGCAGGGGAACCTGCCGCCGCACGGCATGGAGGCCCGGCCTCCATCGTATCGTGCGCCCGGCGGCAGGCGCGGATCCGGGCGCGGCTCGGCTGGCGGCCGCCGGCTGGGCATTGGGGGATGTGCGGCGTGCGTCGGGGGCGATGGCGCGCCGCATTGAGGGGGGATGCCCATCATGCTGCAGAACGGCCTCACCGCCGTATGCCGCGCCGGTGCCTTCGCGCTGGCCGCCGCGGCTCTGTTATTCTCGTCCATCCCGTCTGCGCAGGCGCAGATCGGCAGCAGCCGGTACTCGGCCGTGGTGATGGACGCAGGCACCGGCGAGGAGCTTTTCGCGATCAACGCCGACGAGCCGCGCTACCCGGCCTCGCTCACCAAGATGATGACGCTCTATCTGACCTTCGAGGCGCTGGAGCGCGGCCGGCTGAAGCCCACCACGCGCATCCGCGTGTCACGGCACGCGGCGGGGCAGGAGCCCTCGAAGCTGGGGCTGAGGCCGGGCAGCAGCATTGCCGTCCGCGACGCCATCCTGGCGCTGGTGACCAAGTCGGCCAACGACGTGGCGGCGGCGCTCGGCGAGCGGCTCGGCGGCAGCGAGGTGCAGTTCGGCCGCCTCATGACGCGCAAGGCGCGGGAGCTCGGGATGCGCAACACCAGCTTCCGCAATGCCTCCGGCCTGCCCGACGCCAACCAGGTGACGACGGCCCGTGACATGGCCATCCTCAGCCGGGCGCTGATCCGCGACTTCCCGCAGCGCTATGCCTATTTCAATGCCCGCCGGTTCACCTGGGACGGGCAGACCATCGGCAGCCACAACAACATCCTGACGGAATACGACGGCGCCGACGGCATCAAGACCGGATATATCCGCGCCAGCGGCTTCAACCTGGCGGCCAGTGCGGTGCGCGGCAACACGCGGCTGATCGCCGTGGTCTTCGGCGGCGCCAGCACGGCGGAGCGCGACGACCACGTGATGGCCCTGCTCGACCGCGGCTTCGCCGAGCGGCGCCACTCCACCGACATGCTGGTGGCCAGCGCCACGCCTCGGCTGATCGGCACCGCGCATGCGGCGCCGGTCGTCGCGCCATCGCTGCGCAAACCGCCGCCGCCGAAGCCGGCCGCCGCCCGCAAGCGCCAGGCCGCCGCGCCCGCGCGTGGGGAGTGGGCGGTGCAGGTCGGCGCCTTCACCAAGCCGGCCGATGCGCGCAGCGCCGCCCGTCGCGCCGCCCGCAGCCTCGGCACCGCCCATGTCGAGCGCGTCCGCGTGGATGGCAAATGGTTCTACCGCGCCCAGGTGACCGGCCTTTCGGCCACTGCCGCCCAGCGGGCCTGCAAGGCGCGGCGCGGCCCCTGCATGGTGGTCGAGCCCTAAGCGGGCGATCGTGGCGGAAGCTCCCGGCGGCCGGGTTGAGGCGGAGGAAAGGCGAGACTAGGCTCGCCTTTCCGACAGCCCTCGATAGCGGACCAACGGCCCATGCAGATCCCCTATGACCGCGTCCTGCGCGGTGACCTCGTGCTCCCCGAAGGCATCCTGCGCGACGGCTATGCGGCGGTGCGCGGCGAGACCATCGCCGCGATCGGCCAGGGGGAGCTACCGCCGGCGCGCGAAGTGCACGACTTCTCCGGCAAGGTGATCCTGCCGGGCCTGGTGGATGGCCATATGCACACCGGCAGCGCCATCGGCTGGCCAGGCATCGAGGGCGCCACCATGTCGGCCGCCGCCGGTGGCGTCACCACCGTCTGCGACATGCCCTATGACGTGCCCCGCGCCGTCACCAGTGCCGGCATCTTCCACGAGAAGGTGGAGGCGGTGAATCAGCTGGCCCATGTGGACGTGGCGCTCTACGGCACCATCACCAAGACCGGCGGCGTGGATGCCATCGCCGGGCTCGCCGAGGCCGGTGCCTCCGCCTTCAAGCTCTCCACCTATGAATATGACGCGGTGCGCTTCCCGCGCATCGACCACCCGACCATGGTCGCGGCCTTCAGGGAGATCGCGAAGACCGGGCTGATGGTGGCGGTGCACAATGAGGACCAGGAGCTGGTCGAGCGCCTGACCGCCGAGGCGAAGGCGAGCGGCCGGGTGGACCCCATCATGCACGCCCGCACCCGCCCGCCCCTGGCCGAGACCATGGCTGACCTGGAGATCTTCGAGATCGGCCTGGAGACCGGCGCGCATGTGCACATCGCCCATTCCTCGGTGGCGCGTGGCTTCGAGATCGCCGAGAGCTTCCGCGCCATGGGCGGCAAGGCCAGCGGCGAGGCCTGCATCCAGTATCTCTGCATGACGGAGGAGGACCTCGTCCGCCTCAAGGGCTTCGGCAAGTGCAACCCACCCTTCCGCACTGCCGAGGAGGTGGAGCGCATGTGGGCGGCGCTGGTGGCCGGCAAGGTGGCCTATGTCTCCACCGACCATGCCCCCTGGCCGCGCGAGAAGAAGCTCGGCGACGACATCTTCGCCTGTGGCGCCGGCCTCACCGGCATGCAGTCCTACGCGCCGCTGATGTACAGCCTGCTCACCGAGCGCGGCCTGCCACTGACCCTGATGGCGCGGTACTGCGCCGAGCGCACGGCGCGCTTCCATGGTCTCTATCCGAAGAAAGGCGCCATCCGCATCGGCTCCGACGCCGACTTCGCGGTGATGGAACCCGGCGACTTCACCTTCGACGAGTCCACCATCCAGGACCGCGAGGATGCCCGCTGGTCGCCCTATAACGGCCGGCCGATGAAGGCCCGCGTCGCCGCCACCTTCCTGCGCGGCCGGCAGATCTGGGACGGCGCGACGGTGCTGGGCCGCCCGGGCGAGGGCCGTTTTGTGCCTCGTCAGCATCGCGAGGACTGGCTCGGCTGATGCGCGGCGCGCTGGTGGCGGCGGCGGCGCTCGCCGCCTTCGCCCTCTGGGTCTGGCTCACCGGGCCGGGCACCAGCCTGCTGATCGCGCTGATTGGCGGCCTCATCGCCATCCTGACCGGGCGCGTTGCCTACCGGCTGCTGATGCCGCGCTCCACCAATCCCGACACCGCGCCGCCGGCGCCTGCGTCACCCGAAGGAGACCGCAATGTTTGAGGTGCGCGAGGAAAAGGACGGAACCTTCTCGCTCTGGGTCGCCGGCCGCGAGCGCGTGGCGCTCCTGAAAAGCGCCGCCGCCGCCGAGGCGCTGATGGACGCGCTGGAGGACGCCTGGGATGACGCCTTCCTGCGCGCCGTCTCTGAGGTGCAAGAGGACTACGCCGCCGACTTCATCGACCCCCTGCCCCCGGCCGGAAATCACTGAGCCAGCGCCCCTTGCCAATTCTGATCCCAGATTGAAGGAGTGACCGTTCCGATGCCCCGCAGCCTGACCCTTGCCGCCGCCCAGCTTGGCCCCATCCAGAAAGCAGAAGGGCGCGACGCCGTCGTCGGCCGCCTGGTGCGGCTGATGGAAACCGCCCACAGGCGCGGCGCCGAGGTCGTCGTCTTTCCCGAGCTGGCGCTGACCACCTTCTTCCCGCGGTGGTACGAGGAGGACATTTCCAAGGCCGACCACTGGTTCGAGACGGCCATGCCTTCCAATGAGACGGCGCCGCTCTTCGAGGCCGCGCGGAAATACGGCATCGGCTTCCATCTGGGCTATGCCGAGATCGCCCATGAGGCGGACGAGACCGGACAGGTCCGCAAGCGTCGCTTCAACACCGCCATCTACGTCCACCCGACGGGCGAGATCGTGCTGAAGTACCGCAAGGTGCACCTGCCCGGGCACAAGGAGTTCGACCCGCAGCGCAAGGTGCAGCACCTGGAGAAGCGCTATTTCGAGGTCGGCAACCTGGGTTTCCCGGTGGTGCGGGCGCCGATCGGGCAGGCCGGGCCGGTGAATATCGGCATGATGATCTGCAACGACCGCCGCTGGCCCGAGGCTTGGCGTGTGATGGGGCTGCAGCAGGTCGAGCTGGTGATGCTCGGCTACAACACACCCTCCATCAACCAGGACGCCAAGGGCTTTGAGGCGCATCACCTGCGGGTGCTGCATTCCCACCTCTCCATCCAGGCGGGCTGCTATCAGAATGCCTGCTTCGCCGCCGGCGTCGCCAAGGCGGGCGTGGAGGATGGCTGCGAGCTGTTCGGCCATTCCATCATCGTCAATCCGCAGGGCGAGATCATGGCCCAGGCGACGAGCTGGGATGACGAGCTGATCGTGGCCGACTGCAACCTCGACCAGTGCACCCTCGGCCGCACCACCATCTTCAACTTCGCCGCCCATCGCCGGCCGGAGGCCTATGGACGCATCACCGAGCAGGTGGGCAGCGTGGCGCCGCCGGAGTGGCAGCCAGCGGCCAAGGCGGCGGAGTAAGAAAGGCTGGGGGAAGGAATTCCCCCAGGCCCCCATCTTTTTTCTTCGAGTTCCCCGCGCTGGCCGCTGGCGCAGCCCCAAACTGACAAAAAGAAGATGGGGGTTCGGGGGAATTCTTTTCCCCGATCTTTTCCTCCAGGGCTTGCCAGCAGCAACACGCAGGTCAAGGCTAAGGCCCGGATTGATGAGCCGGAGCCTGCCGAATGCCTTCCGAAACCGAGCCCCGCATTGCCGCTGTCGCCGCCGAGGCGATGGAGTGGCGCCGCGACATCCATGCCCATCCTGAACTGGCCTTCCAGGAGCACCGCACCAGCGACCTCGTCGCCCGCCTGCTGGAGTCCTGGGGCATCGAGGTGACGCGCGGCATCGCCGGCACGGGGTTGGTGGGCACGCTGCGCGGTGGCAAGGCGGCGAAGGGTGGCGCCAATGCCGGCCGCGCCATCGGCCTGCGCGCCGACATGGACGCGCTGCCGATGCAAGAGATCACCGGCCTGCCCTACGCCTCCACCGTGCCGGGCAAGATGCACGCCTGCGGGCATGACGGGCATACCGCCATGCTGCTCGGCGCCGCCAAGTACCTCGCGGAGACAAAGAACTTCGACGGCACCGTGCACTTCATCTTCCAGCCGGCCGAGGAGGATGGCGGCGGCGGCCGGGTAATGGTCGAGGAAGGGCTGTTCACCCGCTTCCCCTGCGACTCCGTCTTCGGCATCCACAACGACTCACGCAGCGAGGCCGGGCAGTTCATCATCACCCGCGGCACCACCAACGCGGCGGCGGATTCCATCAATATCCGCGTCCTCGGTCTCGGCGGGCATGCGGCGCGGCCGCACCAGGCGGTGGACCCGGTGGTCGCGGCGGCGCACATCATCGTCGCGGCGCAGACTGTGGTCAGCCGCCACACCGACCCGCTGGATTCCGCCGTCGTCTCGCTCTGCAGCATCCATGGCGGCACGGCGCGCAACGTCATCCCCGAGGAGGTCATGATCGAGGGCACGGTGCGCACCCTGAAGGCCGAGACGCGCGATGCGGTCGAGCAGCAGCTCAAGGAGGTGATCACCGCCACCGCCGCCGCGCATGGCGCCAAGGTCGAGATCACCTATGAGCGCGGCTATCCCTCGGTGGTGAACAGCGACGCGCCGGTGGAGCGCGCCCGTCTCGCCGCGGCGAAGCTGGCGGGCGAGGCGCGGCTGGTGCGCGAGCGCCCGCCGACCATGGGTGGCGAGGATTTCTCCTACATGGCACAGGCGGTGCCGGGCTGCTTCATCCGGCTCGGGCAGGCGGCTCCCGACCGGGAGAACTTCTCCACCCATCACCCGCGCTACGACTTCAACGACGCCATCCTGCCCAGCGGCATCGCCTTCTGGGCCAGCCTGGTCGAGCAGGAGCTGGCGGAGGGCTGACCCCCCGGAGCGAGAGGTCTCGGGAAGGCGGGGACCATGTCAGTGCTTTCCCGGCTGCGCTGACTGGTCCAACAATCTCCCAAGGAGGACTCTCACGATGCGTAACCCCTTGCCCCGACGGCGCGGCCTTGCCGGGCTGGCCGCTGCCGCGGCCCTCGGTGCCGCCCTGTCCATCGCTCCGGCGTCCGCGCAGGCTCAGGGCCAGGCGGCCAGCCAGACCTTGCGGGTGGTGCTGATCAACGACCTGACGGCGATCGACCCGGTCTTCTCCCAGGCCGGCTTCGTGCGGAACCACGGCTTCTTCGTCTATGACCAGCTCTTCGCCCTGGATAGCCAGGGCAAGGCGCGGCCGCAGATGGTGGACAGCCACACCGTCTCGCCCGATGGCATGCGCTACAGCTTCACGCTCCGCGACGGGCTGCTGTTCCATGATGGGCAGCCGGTGCGCGCGGCCGATGCCGTCGCCTCCATCCGGCGCTGGGCGCAGCGCGACGTTGTCGGCCGGGCACTGGCCGCGGCCACCGCGACGATGGAGGTGGTCGACGACAAGACTTTCACCATCACTCTTTCCCGCCCCTTCGCCCTGGTGCTGGAGGCGCTGGCCCGCCCAACCGCCAGCGCGCTCTTCGTGATGCCGGAACGCATCGCCGCCACCCCGCCCAACGTCGCGATCACCGATCCCACGGGCTCCGGCCCTTTCACTTTCCGTACCAGCGAATGGCGCGCCGGTGATCGCGCCGTCTATCACCGCAACCCTGCCTATCGCCCACGCGCCGAGGAGCCGGACGGGTTGGCTGGCGGCAAGGTGGTGAAGGTGGAGACGGTCGAATGGCTGGCGATGCCGGATGCCGCCACCGCCGCCGCCGCGCTGCAGAATGGCGAAATCGACTTCATCGAGCAGCCCTCCCCCGACCTGATCCCGACGCTGGAAGGCAACCGGCAGGTCCGCACCATGGCCTACAACCCGGTGGGCTATCAGGTCTGGCTGCGCATCAACCATACCCAGCCGCCCTTCAACGACCCGCGCGCGCGGCAGGCCTTGCTCTACGCCATCAACCAGCAGGACGTGTTGGACGGCATGGGCATCCGCCCCTCGGAGCAGGTCCCGAACTGCCCGGCCTTCTTCTTCTGCGGCACGCCCCTGGAGAGCCGGGCCGGCGCCACGGGCCTGGGCAAGCCGGATCTGGAGCGCGCCCGCGCCCTGCTGCGGGAGGCCGGCTATAACGGCGGCAAGGTGGTCTTCCTGAACGCCACGGACAGTCCGCTGAACAACGCCTCCACCCTGGTGCTGGCTGATGCCATGCAGCGCGCCGGGCTGAACATGGACGTGCCGGCGATGGACTGGGGCACGCTGACCCAGCGCCGCAACCGGCGGGAGGCGCCGGAGGCAGGAGGCTGGAATCTCTTTGTCACCGTGGCCAATGTGCTGGACGGGCAGAACCCGCTGACCAACCTCTATCTCGCCAGCCCCGGCGAGGGCGGCCTCACCGGCTGGCCGAAGGACGAGGAGCTGGAGGCTCTGCGCCGCGCCTGGTGGGAGAGCCCGCCGGAGCGGCGGAAGGAGATTCTGGACCAGGTGCAGGCGCGCGCCTTCCAGGTTCTGCCCTATATCCCTGCCGCGCAGTTCCGCACCCTCGCCGCCTATCGCAGCGGCATCGAGGGGCTGCGGCCGACCACCATCCCGGTCTTCTGGGGCGTGTCGAAGAAGTAGCGGGGGCCGCCGCCGCTCAGGCCGTCGCCAGCAGCGCCTGCACGGCGGCGGCCTGACAGGGCTCGATGACCGGCACGCCGGCGGCGTCCTCAACCGCCGCGCGGTGCCCGGCCATCCCCGCGCAGCCGAGGATCACTGAATCGGCGCCCTGGGCCACCAGTTGCCGCGCCGTGTCGCAGAGTGCGCCGCGGGCGGCCTGCGGGTCGGTCAGGGTTTCCATCGGCAGGTTCAGCGCGATGCTCGCGGCGAGGCGGCCTTCCGCTCCCATGGCCTGTAGCACCCGTCGCTGCCGCGCCTTGGAAGCCTCGACGAAGGCGATGACGCCGAACCGCTCCGCCCGCGCCAGCGCCGCCGCCACCGCCGCCCGGAAGGGGCCGAAGACCGGCCGCCGCGTCGCCGTCCGCACCGCCTCCAGCCCGGGGTCGGAGACGCAGGCGATGATATAGGCGAGGGCCGGCTCGGCCTCGACCATGCGGCAGAGCGGCTCGGCCACGCCGAACCAGTCCCGCCAGGTCACGATCGCCGGCGGTCCTTCCGGCAGCGAGACAACCTCGAAGGGAGGGCGGCCCGGCGCCGCGAAGGGTGCAAGGCTCTCCGCAATGCCGCGGGTGCAGCTTTGCGAACAGTTCGGGTTGATGACGAGGATGCGGTTGCCCATCTGCTCAGCATCTGCGCCCTGGACTGCCGGCGCAAGCCAGCCAGCCCGCCTCTCCCTTGATCGGGGCGACAGGACGTGCCGATATTGCGGCGCACACGGACGCGGCCCGGCCCTGTGGCCTCTACGACAAGAATCAACGACAAAAGCCAGGATCAGCACCCATGGACCGCCCCACCCAGCGCTGGGAGCCCGACCGCAGCGCGGCGCAGCAGGCTTCTCTGCCGTCCTATCTCACCATGCTGGGCCGCGGCGCCGTGAACCGCTGCCCCGTCTGCGGCCAGGGCAAGGTGTTCCAGGGCTTCCTGCGGCTGGTTCCGGAATGCAGCCATTGCCATACCCGGCTCGGTGGGCTGCGCGCGGATGACGCGCCACCCTATTTCGTCATCTTCATCGTCGGGCACCTGCTGCTGCCGCCCGTGTTCTGGGTGGAGAGCACCTATCAGCCGCCAATGTGGGTGCACATGGCCATCTGGCTTCCGCTCTTCACCATTGCCTGCACGCTGATGCTACGGCCCGTGAAGGGTGCGGTGGTCGGCTGGATGCTGAAGCTCGGCTTCACCGGCGAGGATCACGACATGCCCGCGCTGCCGCTGACAGGCCCGCGCGACCATCCGGGCTCCTCCGGCCCGAACTCCTCCGGGCCGAAGGATGGCTGACCAGCGGCTGCTCCGGATCGCGCTGCCGGAGCATCTCCACCTGCCCAGCCCCTATGCGGAGGCCGACCGCGCCCAGGCGGTGGCCGATCTGCTGGCCGGAAACACCTTCAGCCCGCAGGGCCTGCCGTCCGGCCCCTACTCGCTCCACCTGGAAGTGCGCGACGGCCGGCTGGTGCTCGACATCCGCGACGCGGCGGAGCAGCCGCTGCGCATCATCGCCCTGGCGCTCGGCCCCTTCCGCCGGCTGATCAAGGACTACCACATGGTGGTCGCCGGCCATGAGGAAGCGGTGATGGAGGGCAGCTCGGACGCGCGGATCCAGGCCATCGACATGGGCCGGCGCGGGCTGCACAACGAGGGCGCGGAGCTGCTGCGGGAGCGGCTGAAAGGCCGCATCGCGCTGGACTTCGAAACCGCACGCCGCCTCTTCACCCTGGTCTGCGCCCTGCATCAGCGGATCTGATCCTTCCGCGCATCCCTCCCCCCGCCACCCTGCATGACGCAGGGCGGCAGGAGAGCCTATATCCGCCTCTTCCCGCATCTCCCCGCCCGCGCGCGGCCCACGGACGGAGCCTGCCCCCATGAAGATCGACGGCGTCCCCTATCGCAGCGTCTGGATTGACCCGGAGGATGGCTGGTCGGTGCGCATCTTCGACCAGACCCGCCTCCCCTGGGCGGTCGAGATCCTGCGCCTGACCGACGAGAAGCAGGTGGCGCACGCCATCAAGTCGATGCAGGTGCGGGGCGCGCCGCTGATCGGCGCCGTCGCCGCCTATGGCCTGGCGTTGGCGCTGCGGCGCGACGCCTCGGACGCGGCGCTGGAGGCGGTCGCCGCCATGCTGGGCAAGACCCGCCCGACCGCCATCAACCTGCGCTGGGCGCTGGACCGTATGCTGCGCGCCCTGCGCCCGGTGCCGGCCGGCGATCGCGCCGCGGCCGCCTATGCCGCCGCGGCCGAGATCGCCGAGGATGACGTCGAGACCTGCCGCCGCATCGGCCAGCACGGCCTGCCGCTTCTGCAGGCGATCGCCGCGCGCAAGCCGGGGAAGCCGATCAACGTGCTGACCCACTGCAACACCGGCTGGATCGCCACCGTGGACTACGGCACCGCCCTCTCCGTCGTGTACCAGGCGCATGACGCCGGGCTGCCGGTGCATGTCTGGGTGGACGAGACACGCCCGCGCAACCAGGGTGCCGCGCTGACCGCCTGGGAACTCGGCAGGCATGGCGTGCCGCATACCGTGATCGCGGACAATGCCGGCGGCCACCTGATACAGCATGGCGAGGTGGACATCGTGCTGGTCGGTACCGATCGGGTGACGCGCCAGGGCGACGTGGCCAACAAGATCGGCACCTATCTCAAGGCGCTGGCAGCGCGGGACAATGGCGTGCCCTTCTGGGTGGCACTGCCGCACTCCACGCTCGACATGACGGTGCGCGATGGGGTGAAGGAAATCCCCATCGAGGAGCGCGACGCGCGCGAGGTGCTGGAGACCACCGGCCAGACCTGGGACGGCCGCATCGAGACGGTGCGCGTGGCCGCCCCTGGCAGCGCCGGCGCCAACCCGGCCTTCGACGTGACGCCGGCGCGGCTGGTCACCGGCCTGATCACCGAGCGCGGGCGCTGCGATGCCTCCGAGGCAGGGCTGCTGGGCCTCTATCCGGAATTCGCCGCCGCGGCCTGAGTCGCGGCAAGGCCGGGGAGAAGACCTGCTCCCTGGCCCTTTCACCCCTCTCTCACGTTTTTTGCAACGCGGCACACGGGCCAGCGGCGGACCGGTCTCTTTGCCGCCCGCTGCCAGGCGTTGCACACTTCCCGCAGGCTTGTAGGCTGGTTCCGGCCGAAACCCCGGCCGCAGGGAGTGTTCCGCCTGATGCGTTCTTTCGCCCTTGCCCTTCTGCTCGCCGCGCCGCTCGCCTTCGGCGGCGCATCCCTCACGATGGCACAGGCCCAGGAGCCGCTGCGTACGGCGGTGGACGGCACCTTCGCCCCGCACGCCTTTCCCAAGCTGGGCGGCGGCATCCAGGGCTTCAATGTCGATCTGTTCACCGAGGTGGCCAAGCGCATGGGCCGCCCCATCACGATCGACAGCGCCAGCTTCTCCGGCCTCGTCCCGGCGATGAATGCCGGCCGCTATGACTTCCTCGCCGCCCCGACAACGGCGACGAAGGAGCGGGCGGAGAACATGCTCTTCACCGAGGGCTATCTCTACACCGCCTACCAGTTCGGCATCCGCAAGGGCTCGGCGCCGATCAAGGGGCTAGAAGACCTGCGCGGCAAGGCCATCGCGGTGAACAAGGGCTCCGCCTACGATGCCTGGGCGCATCAGAACGCCGACAAGTATGGCTTCACGGTACAGACCTTCGACACCCAGCCCGATGCGGTGCAGGCGGTGGTTTCCGGCCGCGTCTACGCCACGCTCGGCGGCAACACCACGGTGCGCTACGCCGCCACCCGCGTGCCGATGCTCGTGCCCGACTTCGTCATCAAGGAGACGCGCGCGCATTGGGCCGCGCCCTTCCGCAAGGACAATGCCGAGTTGCGCAACAAGGTCGAAGACGCGCTGGAATGCATGAAGAAGGACGGCACCGTCGCCGCCCTGTCGGAGAAGTGGTTCGGCGACAAGCCGACGGCCGATGATGCGGAGAACACCATTTTCCCCGGCTATGGCGTACCCGGCCTGCCTGGCTACGACCCCACGCCCCATGAGCTGCACTGCAACTGAGCGCAACTCACGCCAGGGCGAGACAAGGTCCGGGGGAATGTCTTCCCCGGACCTTTTTCTTGCCCTTTGGTCAGCGCTGCCGCCAGGGCAGCCCTTCCGCCTTCCAGCCAGCGACCATGCCGCGATGCCCCTCGGCATCCGGCGGCCCTTCGAAGCCATCCGCGACATTGAAGGCATTCGCGAAGCCGGCGGCCTGCGCGGCCTGCGCAGCGGCCAGGCTGCGCGCGCCTGAGCGGCACATGAAGTAGAGCTTGTTCAGCGGCGTCAGCCCGGCCTTGCGGAGGTGGTCGGCGAAGGCGCCGTTCACCTGCATGGAGGGATAGACCTGCCAGGGGATCAGCACCGGCTGCTTGCCGGCCCCGCCGAGATCCGGCAGGCCGACGAAGTTCCACTCGGCATCGGTGCGCACATCCACCAGCACCGCCTCCGGATCGGTGCGCAGCGCCTCCCAGGTGGCGCGCGGCGGGACATCTTCAACGCTCATGGCGGCTCCTTCTCGGCGACCTCGTGGCGCAATGTGGGGCAGCGGCGGCGGGGCGTCCATGTCGCTGGCCCTCGGCCGCCCATGCGGGCAGGATGATGCCACGCGGCGAAGGGGACAGGTATGGCATTCGTGGTGGCGGTTGCGCAGCGCAAGGGCGGCGCCGGTAAATCGACCGTGGCGGCGACCCTGGCGACCACGCTTGCCCTCGCCGGCCACCGCGTGACGCTGCTCGACACCGATCCGCAGCAGACCCTCTCGCACTGGTACCGGGCGCGGCAAGGCCAGCGCCAGGCGGCACCGCTGCAGTTCGAGGCGCCCTCCGGCTGGCGCATCCCCGCGACGCTCGACCGGGTGAAGGCGGAGGGCGAAATCGTCGTGCTGGACACGCCACCCCATGCCGACACCGATTCCCGTATCGCCATGCGCGCCGCCGACCTCGTGCTGGTGCCATTGCAGCCCTCGCCGGCCGATCTCTGGGCCATGGAGGCCACGCTGGAACAGGCTCAGGCCGAGCGCCGGCACGTCGCCCTGCTGCTGAACCGCGTACCCTCCTCCGGCAGGCTGCGCGAGGAGGTCGCGGCCGAACTGGCGCGGCGCAAGCTGCCGCTACTGGGGCCCTCCCTCGGCAATCGTACCGCCTTCGCTGCCGCCTTCGGCCAGGGGCTGGGGGTGGCGGAAGCCGCGCCGCGTGGTATCGCGGCGGCCGAGGCCCGGGCGCTGGCGCTGGCCATCGAGCAACTCGCGAAGGGTTAAAGACGGATGACGCTGCTCTTTGTGCTGCACCTCGTGGGCGCGGTGCTGTGGGTCGGGGGCATGGCCTTCGGCATCCTGGCGATGCGGCCGGCCCTGTCCACCCTGCCCGGCCCGCAGCGGCTGGAAGCGAGCGCCGCCGCGCATCGCCGCTTCTTCCTCCTCGTGTGGCACGTCATGCCGGTGATGCTGGCGACCGGCTACGCGCTGCTCTTCGGCTGGTTCGGCGGCTTCGCGGGCGCCGGCTGGCATGTGCATGTGATGCACCTGACCGGGCTGATCATGTCGGCCGTTTTCCTTGCGGTGTTCTTCGGCCCCTGGCGCCGGATGCGGGCGGCGCTGGCTGACGGTCAGGCCACGGAAGCCGCCGCCGCCAACAACAGGATCCGGCTCCTGATCACCGCCAACCTGGCGCTCGGGCTGCTCACCGTGATCGTCGCGGGCTGGGGACGCTTCGGCGGGTGAGGCCGGCCATCGAGTTCGTCCCCGACAACAAGGGGCCGGAGGTGGAGGCGATCCGGCGCGGCCTCCGGCAACACCGCGCGGCCGCCTTCCCGGATCGCGCGGACGGCGGAGCAAGCGAGCCGTTCTGCTTCCTGCACCGGGATGCATCCGGCACGATCCGCGCCGGGCTGGTGGCCGAGTTGGCGCTGGACTGGCTCCTTATCGACAAGTTCTGGGTGGATGATGCCCTGCGTGGCCAGGGTACCGGCAGCGCCTTGCTGGCCGCCGCCGAGGCCGAAGCGCGAAGGCGCGGCGCCGTGGGCGCGCATCTCTACACCAGCTCCTTCCAGGCGCCCGGCTTCTACCGCAGACACGGCTTCCGGGAGATCGGCCGGCTGGAGGGGCGCCCGGCGGGGCATGACCGCTTCTGGTTCGCCAAGCGGTTCTGATCCGCGTCGCGGCCCCGCATCAGGCCGGGCGGAAGCGGAAGCACGCCGGCTTCCGCCCCGTTCCTTGGCTCAGCCGGTGGCGGGCTGCCGGGCACGTCCCGGATCTCGCGCGGAGAGGGCGGCCTCGATCGCCTGCCGCATGGAAGCCGAATCCGGCTCCGTATTGCTCGGGAAAGCCTGCAACAGGCGGCCGTCCCGGCTCACCAGGTACTTATAAAAATTCCAGCGCGGCGCCACGCTCTGCGCCGCAGCCCAGGCGAAGAAGGGATGCGCCTCCGGCCCTTTCACATGAACGGGCGCCGCCATGGGGAACTGCACACCCCAGGTTTCTTCGCAGAAATCCTTGATGGCGTTGGCGTCGGGGTTTTCTTGGTTGAAGTCGTTGGACGGCACCGCCAGCACCAGCAGCCCACGCGGCCCGTAGCGCTCGTGCAGCTTCTGCAGGGCGCTGAACTGCTTGGCATAGCCGCAGAAGCTGGCGGTATTCACCACCAGCATCGGCTTGCCACGCCATTCGGCGAGGTCGATCGCCCCGCCCTCGATATTGTCGAACCGGAAGTCGTGCCCCCTCGCCACCGGGGCGGCCGCCAGCAGCAGCGGCGTGGCCAGCAACAGGGCGCGGCGTGTGGGTCTAGCCATAGCGCTCCTCCAGCCAGGGGTCGCCGCGGTCGTGATAGCCGCGGACCTCCCAGAAGCCCGGCCTATTCTGCGCCAGGAAAGTGATGCGCTTCACCCATTTCGTGCTCTTCCAGAAATAAAGATGCGGCACGACCACACGCAGCGGGCCGCCATGCTGACGCTCCAGGCGCTCGCCTTCCCAGGAATGCGCCAGCAGGTTCTCCGGCCGGGCGAAGTCGTCCATGGTCAGGTTGGTGGTGTAGCCGTCATAGCCTTCGAAGCTGACGAACTTCGCCTCGGGCCTGGGTTTCGCCAGCTCGAGCAGCGTCGTCACGGCCACGCCCTGCCAGGTGTTGTCGTAGCGCGACCACTGCGTGACGCAGTGGATGTCGTTGAACCGCTCCTCCTGCGGCAGTGCGGTGAAAGCGGCCCAGTCCAGCGTCACCGGGTTCTCTACCAGCCCGTCCAGCGTCAGGCGGAAGGTGCCTTCCGGCACGTTCGGCTGAATGCCGAGATCGAGCACCGGATAGTCCTTCACCAGCCGCTGCCCCGGCGGCAGGCGCTGCTCCGGGGTGGCGTGCTGCCCGGTGAGCAACCGCCCGGCACGCGCCCAGGCCTGCTTGGTCTCCACCAGCTTCTGGCGGATGCCGCTCGGTTCCGCCTTCTCGTCCTGATCCATGCTTCGCATCCCGCCGCGTCGTGAGGTTTCCCCCATAGGTGACGCATGGCCGCGCGGATGCAAGCCCGCCTATCCTGCGGCCGGCAACAGGGAATCGCCGGATGCGCCACCTGCTCCTCACCACCTGCCTCGGTCTCGCGCTGCCGGCCTGGGCGCAGGACATCACCTCGGCCCCCGGCGCCCTGGAGGCGCCGCGACCGCCGGCCCGGGCCGAACGTCAGATGGTGGCGGCCGCCCATCCGCTGGCGGCGGAGGCGGGCCTCGCCATGCTGCGCGCCGGCGGCTCGGCGGTGGATGCGGCGATCGCCACCCAGGCGGTGCTGACCCTGGTGGAGCCGCAATCCTCCGGGCTCGGCGGCGGCGCACTGTTGATGCATTGGGACCAGGCCGCGCACCGCATCACCGCCTGGGACGGCCGCGAGACGGCGCCGGCCGCCGCCACGCCCTCCCTCTTCCTGCGGCCGGACGGCACCCCCCTCACCTTCTACGAGGCCGTTCTGTCCGGCCGCAGCGTCGGCGTGCCGGGCGTCATGCCGATGCTGGAGGCGGCGCACCGCGCCGAGGGGAAGCTGCCCTGGGCCGAGTTGTTCCAGCCGGCTATCCGGCTCGCCGAACAGAGCTTCCCCGTCTCCGAGCGGCTGGCCGCCACGATCGCGAACGACGCCGCACGCCTGCGGCGCGACCCCGGCGCCGCCGCCTATTTCTTCACCCCCGACGGCGCGCCCCTGCCCGCCGGGGCCACCCTGCGCAATCCGGCCCTCGCCGAAACCCTGCGGCGCCTCGCCGATGAGGGCGCCAGGGCCCTGCAGACCGGCCCGATCGCCGAGGCCATCGCCGCCGCTGTCGCGGGGCACGGCGACAAGGGCAACGGCATGACGGTGGAAGATCTCGCCGCCTACACGCCCAAACGGCGCGAGCCGGTCTGCACGCCCTATCGCGTCTGGCGCGTCTGCGGCTTCCCGCCGCCGAGTTCCGGCGGCGTCGCGGTGGCGCAGATCCTCGGCCTGCTGGAGCATTTCGACCTGCCGCGCCTGGAACCCAACGGTGCCGAGGCGGCGCATCTGCTGGCGGAGGCGAGCCGCCTCGCCTTCGCCGACCGCAACCTCTATCTGGCCGACAGCGACTTTGTTCCCGTGCCGGTCGCCGGGCTGACGGAGGATACTTATCTCACCTTGCGCGCCCAGTTGATCGACCGCGACCACGCCAACCCCGCGCCTCGGCCCGGCAATCCGCGCTGGCGCACCCCCACCCAGGCGCCGCAGCCCGCGCAGCCGGAGCACGGCACCAGCCAGCTCGCCATCGTCGATGCCGCCGGTAACGCCGTCTCCATGACCACCACCGTGGAGGATGCCTTCGGCGCCCGATTGCTGGTGCGCGGCTTCATCCTCAACAACGAGCTGACCGACTTCTCCTTCCGCCCTGAGATGGATGGCCGGCCGGTGGCGAACCGCGTCGAGGGTGGCAAGCGGCCGCGCTCCTCCATGGCGCCGACGCTGGTCTTCGATAACAGCGGCCGGCTTGTGGCGGTGCTGGGCTCGCCGGGCGGGGCGCGCATTATCGGCTATGTCGCGCAGACGCTGCTCGGACTGCTGGACTGGGGGCTGGATCCGCAGGCGGCCGTCTCCCTGCCGCGCATCGGCAGCCTGGGGACGACGGTGGAACTGGAGGAAGGCACGCCGGCCGCCGCACTGGCGCCGGTGTTGCAGGCGCGCGGGCACAGGACCGACATCCGGCCCTCGCCTTCAGGGCTTCAGGCCATCGTGGTGACGCCGGAAGGGCTGCTGGGTGGGGCCGACCCGCGGCGCGAAGGCGTGGCGCTGGGCGACTGACCGGGCCTCAGCCACCGCCCAGTCCCTCCGCCCGCGCAGCGGCGATGAAGCCTTCCACGTCGCCCGAGAGCATGCGGGGGAGGAAGCGGTCCACCACCGCATCCGGCCAATCCCACCAGCGCAGCGCCAGCAGTGCCCGCACCACGGGTTCGGGAAAGCGACTGCGAAGGAGGCGAGCGGGATTGCCGGCCACGATCGCATAGGGCGGCACATCCCGCGTCACCACCGCCATCGCGCCGATCACCGCTCCGTCGCCGATGGTGACGCCGGAGCCGATGAAGGCTCCCGCCCCGATCCAGACATCGTGGCCAATGCTCACCGCGCCCCGGGTTGCATGATCCGCGTCAGGCGCGGTCGGAGCGGAAGGCCAGAAGCGGTGCAATGCTGCGAAAGGATAGGTGGTAGCGCTGTCGGTACGGTGGTTCCCCAGGGCGATCCGCACACCCTCGGCAATGGAGGTGAACTTGCCGATGCGGAGCCGCGCCAGGCGCTCGTGCACGACGGGCTGACCATAGCTGTGGTCCCCGATCTCCCAGCCATGCTCCGCGATCTCCCGCCGGAACTGGATGCGCAGCAGGAACTCCCAGCCCTCGCGGGTCTCCCAATCACGCCGCTCCAGCCGGCAGAGAAGCTCGCCCGTGGCGGCGGCGAAGCCCTGCATCTGCTCCGCAACCTCGCCTGGCCGGAGGCGGATGGAAGGATGACCGGCCTCGTCGAGCAGGCAAGGCCCTTCCGCCTCCATGCGCCAACCGCGCAGCGCTGCGGGCGGATGGCCGGAAAGCCGGCCATCGGGCAGGAACCGCAGCACCTCCGTCGTCACCTGCCCGTCGGGCAGGATGAAGCGCCAGAGGCCATCCAGGGGCGCAGGAGTGTCGGGGGAAGTGTCTGCCTGCATGCGGCCGCCCTTCCGATGACGTCCGCCAGCGAAGGCGCGACGGACAGAGTTGCGGAGGCCGGAAGCTGTGAATGCCTCGGCCCGCCCGCAACCCCGCCCGGCGCTGTCAGTGCGCCTTGGCGGCCTGCCCGGCCTGGGCGCGCAGGTCGGCGATGGTGGCGCGGTGCGTCACCTGCTCCGGGTTCACCCGCACCTCGATGATGGCCGGCTTGCCGCTGGCCACGGCGCGCTGGAAGGCCGGCACCAACTCGCCATCCTTCTGCACGATCTCGCCATGCCCGCCGAAGCTCTCGATGAACTTGGCGAAGTCCGGGTTGGTCAGCTTGGTGCCGGAGACGCGGCCGGGATAGGTGCGCTCCTGGTACATGCGGATGGTGCCGTACATGCCATTGTTGAACACCATCACGACCGGCGCCACGCCAGCCTGGAAGGCCGTCGCGATCTCCTGGCCGGTCATCAGCGCGCCGCCATCACCGACGAGGCCGATGACCAGGCGGTCCGGACAGGTGATCTTGGCGCCGATCGCCGCCGGCACGGCATAGCCCATGGCGCCATTGGTCGGGCCGAGGAACTCCTGCTCTGCCGTCAGGTGCATGAAGCGGTTCGGCCAAGTGGCGAAATTGCCGGCGTCGCAGGTGAAGATGGTGTCCTTCGGCAGCACCTTCTCCAGCGCCTGCAGCTCGCGGGCCAGGTTCAGCGGGCCGGCATAGTCCGGCGCCTCGGCCTGCTTCGCGCGGGCGGCGTGCACCTCCTTGGTCCAGGCCGACCAGCGCGGCGCGCCGGCGGGCGCCGGCAGCTTTCCCAAGGCCTGGGCAAAGGCATTGATCTCGCTGGTGATGCCGAGTGCCGGCCGATAGACGCGGCCGATCTCCGCCTGCTCCGGATAGACGTGCACGATCTTCTGGCTGCCCTGCCCGGCCATGTCGAACAGCGTATAACCCTGGCTCACCGGCTCGCCGATGCGGGTGCCGATGGCGAGGATCAGGTCGGCCTGCTTCGCCTTGGCTACCAGCCCGGCATCGGCGCCGACACCGAGGTCCCCGGCATAGTTCGGCAGGGTGCCGTCGTAGAGGCTCTGGCGACGGAAGCCGACGGCCACCGGCAGGTCCCGCGCGACGCAGAACTCGCGCACGAGGCGCCGGCTCTCCTGCGTCCAGCGCGAGCCGCCGAGCACCACTAGCGGGCGCTCGGCCTGGTCGAGCATGGCCAGCATCCGCTCCATCGCGGCGGGCGAGGGAGAGGCGGGCGCCACTTCGGCCGGGCCGATATCCGGCACGGCGACGCGGGCCTTCTGCATCTCCTCCGAGATCGCCACCACCACCGGGCCGGGACGGCCGGAGGTTGCCACGTCGAAGGCATGCGCCATCAGCTCGGGGATGCGCGCCGCGTCGTCGATCTGCGTCACCCATTTGGCGACGGAGCCGAACATGCGGCGGTAGTCCACTTCCTGAAAGCTTTCGCGATCTGTTTCGGCGAAGGGGATCTGGCCGACGATCAGCACCAGCGGGGTGCTGTCCTGCATCGCGATATGCACGCCGATGGCGGCATGGCAGGCCCCGGGGCCGCGCGTGACCAGCGCCACGCCGGGCCGGCCGGTCAGCTTGCCATGGGCTTCCGCCATGTTCACGGCGCCCGCCTCGAAGCGGCAGGTGGTCAGCGCGATCTTGTCGCTGTTGGCATAGAGCCCGTCCAGCAGGTCGAGATAGGACTCGCCCGGCACGCAGAAGGCGTGGGTCACGCCCTGGGCCACCAGCGCATCGGCCAGGAGCTGGCCGCCAGTGCGTGTTGCAGTGCTCATCCCGTCCATGACAGTCGCGTTCCCTCGCCGGTCGTCATACAACTGGCGGCACGCTAGCCGAGGCGGCGGGCCAGGGCTACCCCGGCCGGGTCGCAATTGATGCCCTTCCGCCGCCGGCCGCCCCGCGCCATGGTGCGCGGCATTCCCAAGGCTTTGGAGGCGCCATGCGAGCGATCTTCGTCATGATCAAGTGCGAGATGGGCCTGGCCTATCAGGTGGCGCGCGAGATGGCGGACAATATCGAGGAGTTGTCCGAGATGCATTCCATCTCCGGCCAGTACGACCTGCTCGGCAAGTTCTACCTGGAGGGCGACCGTGACATCGGCCTCTTCGTGGTCGAGCAGGTGCAGACGGTGCCCGGCGTTAAGGACACCTACACGCTACAGACCTTCAACGCCTTTTCCGGCGTGCGCGGTTGAGGCGGCCCGGCCCTCCTCGCGGCGCCGAGGGGGGCCACCGGGGGCGGGTTCCGCCCGCACCGGCTGGCCCCACTCGCCCCAGGAAGCGTCATGGACCGCAGCCAAGCCTTTGAGGCGGGAGGCTATTTTCGTGATGGCGCCCTCAACGAAGGCCCAGCAAGGTCAGCGCGTTGAGTCGAGGTCCGTAATCCCTCTAAATTTTTGTTTTTGCGGGCAAGCTTACCCGATCGGTGTTTCCATCCAGTTCGGTCCGGCTTTAGCCTCACTTCCCGCCGGACCGCCCTGGCCGGCCAGGACAGCAGAGGCTCGACCTGTCATGACCTTCACGACCCGGATGTGGCCTCCTGCCGCCTCCCTCCGCCACGTTATGCGGTGCGGCGCCATCCTGCTCACTGGCCTACTTGGCGCTGGCACGGCCCTGGCGCAGACCGCCCCGGCAACCGGCTCCTCCACACTCGATGCCATCCGTGCCCGTGGCAGCGTCATCTGCGCCGTGCAGAACGACAACCCGCCCTTCTCGCTCCCCGACAGCCAGGGCGTGTGGCGCGGCATGGATGTCGATTCCTGCCGGGCGCTGGCCGCCGCCACGCTGGGCGACGGCAGCAAGATCACCATCCGCCCGGTGACTGGCCTGACGCGCTTCCCCTCGCTGCAGAGTGGCGAGGTGGACGTGCTCTTCGGCAGCACCACCTGGGTGACGACACGGGAGAGCGCGCTTGGCCTCAGCTTCGCCGCGCCAAACTACTTCAGTGGCCAGGGCTTCATCGTGAAGGCCGCGCTCGGCGTCACCAAGGTGGCCGAGCTGGACGGGGCCAGCATCTGTGTCCCGCCCGGCTCGACCACCGAGCTGATCCTGCAGGACTACTTCCGCCGCATCGGGGCGAAGTTCACCCCGGTCATCATCGACGACCCGAACCAGATCCAGTCCGCCTTCCTCAGCGGCCGCTGCGACGCCTTCACCCGCGACGTCACCGGCCTCTCCGGTTTCCGCCACCGCCGCGAGAAGCCAGAAGAACTGCTGGTACTGCCGGAAGTGATCTCGATGGAGCCGCTCGGCGCCTTCGTCCGCAAGGGCGATAGTCGCTGGTTCGACATCGTGCGCTGGACGCAGCTGGCTCTCGTCGCCGCTGAGCAACTGGAGGTGACGTCGGACAAGGTGGAGGCCCTGGCCCATGCTTCCTCGCCCGATATCCGCCGCCTGCTCGGTATCGAGGGCGAGGTCGGTCCCTCTCTCGGCCTTGATAAGCTCTGGGCCGCCAAGGCGATCAAGGCGGTCGGCAATTACGGCGAGATGTGGAAGCGCAACATTGAGCCGATGGGCCTGCCACGCGGCATGAACCGCCTCTGGAACGAAGGCGGCCTGCAGTACGCCCCGCCGCTGCGTTGAGCGGGGCGCGGTCCGGCGGACCCGGCTCCTCTGAAGCCAGCGGGGGCAAAACCATCGGGCAAGGCTGGCGAGGCTGCTGGCCCTGCCCTCGGAAGGCCGGATTCCTGCCATTGCAGCGCCTTGACCATGGGACAGTCTGCCTCGCATCGGAGGAGGTATCCGCCATGCGACGCATTCTTCCCGTCCTTGCCCTGGCCGGCGGTCTGCTGGTCGCCGGCTGCCAAAACCCGGATGGGACGACCGACTGGGGCAGCACCCTGGCGCTCGGGGCCGGAGCCGGCCTCGCCAGCGGGCTGATCATCGGCTCGCTGAACGATGACGGCGACCGCCACCACCGCCACTACCGCGGGCGCTCGCCCTATCGTGGCTACGGTCACGGCTACGGGTACGGCCGGCCTTATGGCCACCACTACCGTCGCTGGTAGGCCCTCCACTGCCCGGAGGTGGCGGCGGACACCGCGCCAGCGGCAGGAAGCGGATCAGCCCTTCAGCTCGTCCGGCACCTTGCCGCCGTTCTCCGCCAGCTTCTGCATGACCTGCTTGTGGAGCCAGATATTCATGCTGGCGGAGTCATTCGTGTCGCCGCTGTAGTTTAGCTCCTTCGCCAGCTCCTTGCGGTTCTGGAGGCTGCTGTCCAGCCCCAACAGCTTCATCAGATCCACGATGGAATGGCGCCAGTCGAGCTTCTGCGGGTTCTTCTCCGCCATCTCGGTGAGCACCGCCGCCACATCCACCGGCTGCTGCCCCGCCCCGCCCGGGGCCGGTGTGGCGGCGCCGGCTCCGCTGGGCATCGGCGCGGCGCCCGGAACCGGGGGTGTCGCCGCCGCGGGCCCGGCAGCGGGCTGCGTGGAGGCGGAGACCTTGGGCTGGTCGTCGGTGGCGCTGGGCGTCCCTCCTGTCAGCGCGGCAGGCGCGGCCCCGGTGCCGCTGCCCGTGGCGGGCGAGGCGCCGGTGGGGGTCGCGGCAGCGTTGGCCTGCTTGTGACCAAAGATCCTGGACATGATGGAGCCGAACACGCTCATGGGACTCTCCTCGGAAGCGGGCCCGTCTCGGCCCCGGCCTTCAACGCGGCACCGGGAGGGAAGTTTTGCGCCCCCCGGCCACCCCTTGCCGCGCCGGGCGGCAGGATTGGCCCCGGGCACCCTTGCCCCGCCCTGCCGGCGATGCGATTGTCCGCCCCGACCCTGCCGCCAGCGTGCTTGCGGGCGCGCCCGCGCGCGGCGCCCGGACAAAGCGCCCCTGGCGGAGAACCGAAGGCGTCCAGACGAGGATCAGCATGGCCAAGATCAAGGTGAAGAATCCCGTCGTCGAGCTCGACGGCGATGAGATGACCCGCATCATCTGGGGGTTCATCAAGGACAAGCTGATCACCCCCTACCTCGACATCGACCTGAAGTACTACGACCTGGGCATCCAATACCGGGACCAGACCGATGACCAGGTGACGGTCGATGCGGCGAATGCCATCAAGCAGTACGGCGTGGGCGTGAAGTGCGCGACCATCACCCCGGACGAGGCGCGGGTGAAGGAGTTCGGCCTGAAGAAGATGTGGCGCTCCCCGAACGGGACGATCCGCAACATCCTCGACGGCACGATCTTCCGCGAGCCGATCATCTGCCAGAACGTGCCCCGCCTGGTGCCGCACTGGACCAAGCCGATCGTGGTCGGCCGCCATGCCTATGGCGACATCTACCGCGCCGTCGAGATGAAGGTCCCGGGCGCCGGCACGGTGAAGATGACCTATATCCCCGAGAACGGGGCGCCGCAGGAGATCGGCGAGTTCGCCTTCAAGGGCGCCGGTGCCGCGATGATGCAGCACAATCTCAACAGCTCGATCGAGGGCTTCGCCCGCGCTTCCTTCAACTATGGCCTGGCGCGCAACTTCTCTGTCTACTTCAGCCATAAGAACACGATCCTCAAGGCCTATGACGGCAACTTCAAGGACATCTTCCGCTCCATCTACGACAACGAGTTCAAGGCGGAGTTCGAGAAGCGCGGCCTGACCTATGAGGACCGCCTGATCGACGATATGGTGGCCTCTGCCCTGAAGTGGGAAGGCGGCTACATCTGGGCCTGCAAGAACTACGATGGCGACGTGCAGTCCGACATCGTGGCGCAGGGCTTCGGCTCGCTCGGCCTGATGACCTCCGTGCTGCTCTCCCCGGACGGCAACACCGTCGAGTCCGAGGCCGCGCACGGCACCGTCACTCGCCACTATCGCGAGCACCAGAAGGGCCGGGAGACCTCGACCAACCCGATCGCCTCGATCTTCGCCTGGACCCGGGGCCTCGCCTATCGTGGCAAGTTCGACGGCACGCAGGACGTGGTGGACTTCGCCAATGCCCTGGAGCAGGTCTGCGTCGAGACGGTCGAGAGCGGCTTCATGACCAAGGACCTGGCGGTGCTGATCGGCCGCGACCAGCCCTGGCTGAACACCCAGAACTTCCTCGCCAAGCTGGACGAGAACCTGAAGAAGAAGATGGGCTGAGGCCTGCCCTTCCCTTCCGACTGCGACGGGCGCCGTGAGGCGCCCGTTTCATTTTTATCCCCTGGCGCCGAGAGGCGCCCGTTTCGTTTTCATCCTCCCGCGGCTCGGCGGGGGCCGATCAATTCGATGCGAAGTCGGCACGATAGGCCCATCGCCCCTCACTATATGCTCCCGACGTCCACAATCGGGGGAGGTGACGGCATGAACGAGGAACGCAAGGTCCTGACGACGCGCCAGGGGCATCCGGTTTCCGACAACCAGAGCCTGCGCAGCGTCGGGGAACGCGGCCCCGCCACGCTGGAGAATTACCAATTCATCGAGAAGATCACCCACTTCGACCGCGAGCGCATCCCGGAGCGGGTGGTGCATGCACGCGGCGCTGGCGCCCATGGCTATTTCGAGGCCTATGGCAAGATCGGCGATGAGCCGGCGAGCAAGTACACCAAGGCTCGCGTGCTGAACGAGACCGGCGTGAAGACGCCCGTCTTCGTGCGCTTCTCCACCGTCATCGGCTCGAAGGACAGCCCGGAGACGGCGCGCGATCCGCGCGGTTTCGCCGTGAAATTCAAGACCGTCGAGGGCAACTGGGACCTCGTCGGCAACAATCTCAAGATCTTCTTCATCCGGGACGCCATCAAGTTCCCGGACATGATCCACGCCTTCAAGCCCGACCCGGTGACGAACCGGCAGGAGGCCTGGCGCTTCTACGACTTCGTGGCGCACCACCCCGAGGCGCTGCACATGGTGACCTGGGTGAAGAGCCCCTGGGGCATTCCGGCGAGCTATCGCGAGATGCAGGGCTCCAGCGTCAACACTTACAAGGTGGTCAATGCCGAGGGCGTGGCGCATCTGGCGAAGTTCAGCTGGGAGCCCAAGCAGGGCGTGCGCAATCTCACCAGCCAGCAGGCCGCCGAGATCCAGGCCAAGGATGTCGGGCACGCCACCAAGGACCTCTACGACGCCATCGAGCGCGGCGACTACCCGGAATGGGAGTTCTGCGTCCAGCTGATGACCGACGATCCGCACGACGAGCTGGATTTCGACCCGCTGGACGACACCAAGCGCTGGCCGGAGGACAAGTTCCCGCTGCTCCCGGTCGGCCGCATGGTGCTGGACCGCGTGCCCGACAACTTCTTCGCCGAGACCGAGCAATCTGCCTTCGGCACCGGCGTTCTGGTGGACGGCATCGACTTCTCGGACGACAAGATGTTGCAGGGCCGCACCCTGTCCTATTCGGACACGCAGCGCTACCGCGTCGGCCCCAACTACCTGCAACTGCCCGTCAACGCGCCGCAGCAGGCCGCCCGCGCCCACACCAATCAGCGGGATGGGTTCATGACCTACCATGTCGATGGCCGGGGCGAGAACAAGCACGTCAACTACGAGCCCAGCATGATGGGCGGGCTGCAGGAGGCGCCGAAGCCGCAGAAGGAATACCATCAGTGGGTGGAAGGCCATCTCGGCCGCTATCAGACTTCCCGCACCGCCGACGACTACCGTCAGGCCGGCGAGCGCTACCGTTCCTTCGAGGACTGGGAGCGCGAGGACCTCATCGCCAACATGGTGGCGGATATGAAGGCCTGCCCGGAGCCGATCGCGCTCCGCATGGTCTGGCACTGGTGGCATTGCGACGAGGATTACGGCCGTCGCGTCGCCGAGGGCGCGGGGATCGACCTGCAGAAGGCGCTGGCCCTGCCGCCGCTGCCGAACCGCCCGCCGCCGGGCGAGCGGCTGAAGCAGCCGACCTATACCAGCGGCCGCCCGGAAGGGGGCGGGCAGCGCGCGGCCGCCGACTGAGGCCGCTCGCAGGCAGGGGGATGGGCCGGAGGCCCTTCCCCCTTTTCATGATCAGCGCCGCACCAGCCCGGCCGCTGCCGCCACACCGAGCAGCAGCAGCCCCACTCCGCCCAGCGCCAACGGCAGGCCGGCCGCCTGGGCGATGAAGCCGATCACCGCCGGCCCACCCAGCAGGCCGGAATAGCCCAGGGTCGCCACCGCCGCGATCGCCGTGCCGGGCGCCACGTCCCCCAGGCGGCCCGCCGCGCTCATCAGCAGCGGCACCATGTTCGCCAGCCCCAGCCCGATCAGCACGAAGCCCACGAGGGCGGCCCAGGTCCAGGGCAGCAGCGTGGCGGCCAGGAAACCCGCCGCCGCCAGCAGCGCTCCGCCGCGCAGCATGACCACCGGGCCGAGCCGCTGGTTCACCGCATCCCCTGCGAGGCGCGCCACCGCCATGGCCACGGAGAAGGCGGCGAAGCCCAGGCCGGCCAGCCGCAACGCCTGCCCGCGCTCCTGGGCCAGGAAGATGCCGCTCCAGTCGATCATGCTGCCTTCGGCCATCAGGGCCACGACCCCGATCAGTCCCAGCCCCACCACCGGGCCGCGCGGCAGGACCAAGCCATGGCCCCCGCCGGGCCGATCGGCCTCGCGCGGCAACAGCGCCGGGACCTGGAGCAGCAGCAGCAGCGCACCCACCAGCGCCACCGGCAGCGCGGTGAACAGGGGCGGCAGGCCGGCCGCCAGCAGGCCGGTCGCCACGCCCGCGCCCAGCAGCCCGCCCAGGCTGAACAGCCCGTGGATGGAGGACATGATCGGCCGGCGGCCGCGCGCCTCCACCGCCACCGCATGCGCGTTCATCGAGACATCCATCAACCCGCCGGCGGCGCCGAAGAGGAAGAGGGCTAGCGCCAGCAGGAGGCCCGAGGGCGCCAGGGGCAGCAGCGGCAGCATCGCCGCGAAGCCGAGGCCGGCGGTGACGGAGACCGCCCGGCTGCCATGCCGCGCCACCAGCCCGCCGGCGAGCGGCATGGCCAGGATGCCGCCCGCTCCAAGCGCCAGCAGGATCAGGCCGAGCGTCCCCTCCGCGAGGCCGAGCCGCTCGCGCACCACCGGTACCAGCGGCGCCCAAGCGGCGAAGATCATGCCATTGGCCAGGAACACCAAGCGGATGGCGCGCTGCGCCGCGCGCGGCTCGGCATGGGTCAGAATCGCTTCCGGGCTCATCCGCCGGGCTTGGCCTCTCCTTCCCCGCGGCGCAAGCCGCACCGCATGAAGATCGCCCCCGGCTTGTGCTATGCCGTGCGGCATGGAGCTTCCCCTCACCGCCCTCGACTGGGTCGCGCTGGCCGTCTTCGTCGCCTGCTGGATCGGCTATGCCACCGTGGTGGACCGCGTGCCCACGATCCGGGCGCGCAGCGTTATCGCCGCCATGGACGAGCACCGTCGGCGCTGGATGCGGATGGCGCCGGAGCGGGAGAACCGGATCGCCGACATCAGCATCATCGGCAATCTGATGACCTCCACCTCCTTCCTGGCGAATACCAGCATCTTCATCCTGGGCGGGCTGGTGGCCATGCTGGGCGCGCCGGATCTCGGCCGCCGCATCTTCGGCGCGGTGCCCTTCGTCCATGTGCCGACCGACGACGCGGGATGGGAGATCCGCATCTTCCTGCTGATCTTCATCTTCGTGCGGGCTTTCTTCGAACTGACCTGGGCGCTGCGGCAGTTCAACTACTGCTCCATCTGCGTCGGCGCGCTGGGCAAGTTGCCGGAGGCGCTGCCGCAGGCCGATGTGGCGGCCGAGGTCGCCAACCGCGCCGCGCGCCATTTCAACACGGGGCTGCGCGCCTATTACTTCGGCCTGGCGGCGCTGGCCTGGATCCTGCACCCGGTGGCGCTGATCATCAGCAGCCTGCTGGTGCTGCGCGAGCTGCACCGACGCGAGTTCCGCTCCGTAGTGCGGGACGCGCTGACCCTCTCGCCACAGAACGACTGAGCCTGCGCTCGCGCGGCCGTGTTGCGCTGGGCGCGCGGCACGGCTTGCCGTTCCGGCTGGGCCAAGGCTAAGTTGCTGCCGCAACCCTCAGCCCAGGAGAGCCGCATGAGCGCATTGCCTCGTCCGACCATGCCTCTCCTCCCGGCCCGCGGCATCGCGCGCCTGCGCGGAGCGGCCGCCTCGGCGTGACCTGCGGCGGCGATACGCCGCCGGTTGCCCTTCCCGCCTTTCGTCCTTCCGGTTCCGTCTCATCCGCTCCCCGCGAGATGCGGAGCAGCATCTGACGGTGCCCTGATCGAGGGTCGCCCGCGCCTGGCGGGCGAAGCATCCCGTGTCCCCTTCATCCTCCCGGCCGGGCGTGTCGCCCGTCCGCACTGCCCTGATCTTTCTGTTCCGGCACTGGCTCCACCAACCGGCGCTGCTCGCCGCCGTGGTCGGCGGCATGCTGCTGGCCACCATGGCCGAGATCCTGGTGCCGGTCTTCGCCGGGCGGCTGGTCGATGCCATCGCCCAGGCGGAGGTCAGCGGCCGCGGGACGGCACGCGCCACCGCGCTCGAAACGCTGGCCATCCTGGCGCTGCTCGGACTGGCGGTGCTGGTCAGCCGGATCATCGCGATCCTCGGCGTCATCGAGCTGACGCTCCGGCTGATGGCGCGGATCGGCGGCGAGGCCTTCCAGCGCGTGCAGCGCTTCTCGGCGGAATGGCACGCCAATACCTTCGCCGGCTCGACCGTGCGCCGCATCAGCCGCGGCATGTGGGCGCTCGACATGCTCGACGACACGCTGCTGCTCGCACTGTTCCCCTCGGCCGCCGTACTGACCGGCGCCACGCTGATGCTGGGCTGGCGATGGCCGCTGATGGGCGCGCTGGTGGCCTTCGGCGGTGTCACCTACATCGCCGTCACGGTCATCCTGTCGCTGCACTGGGTTGCGCCCGCCGCGCGGCTGTCGAACGCCTGGGACACGCGCATCGGCGGCGCCATGGCCGATGCCATCGGCGCCAATGCGGTGGTGAAGGCCTTCGGCGCGGAAGCGCGGGAGGATGCCCGTCTCGACACGCTGCTCGCCAAATGGCAGCGCCGGACACGGCGGAGCTGGCAGCGCGGCACGGCCTCCGAAGCGCTGCGTCTGGCCATGCTGGTGCTGCTGCAGATCGCCACCATTGGCTGCGCCCTCTGGTTCTGGTCGCGGGGCGCGGCCACGGCGGGCGACCTCGCCTATGTGCTGACGCTGTTCTTCACGCTGCAGGGCTATCTGCGCGAAGTTGGTTTCCACATCAGCAATCTGCAGCGCAGCGTCAACGAGATGGAGGAGCTGGTCGCGCTGCACGACACGCCGCTCGGCGTCGAGGACCGTCCGGGTGCCAGGCCGATCAACATCATCCGTGGCGCTATCACGGTGGAGCGCGTCACCTTCGGCTATGGCGGCCATCCGGTGCCGCTCTACCGCGGCCTTTCCGTCGCCATCCGCGCCGGTGAGCGGATCGGGCTGGTCGGCCCCTCGGGTTCGGGCAAGACGAGCTTCGTGAAGCTGATTCAGCGCCTGCATGACGTGCAGGGCGGCCGTGTCCTCATCGACGGACAGGATATCGCGGCGGCGACGCAGGCCTCGTTGCGCGCGCAGATCGCCATCGTGCAGCAGGAACCGGTGCTGTTCCATCGCTCGCTGGCCGAGAATATCGCCTATGCCCGGCCCGGCGCCAGCATGGCGGAGATCCGCCGCGCCGCCGAGCTGGCCAATGCCGACGGCTTCATCGCCCGGCTGCCGCGCGGCTACGGCACGCTGGTGGGCGAGCGGGGCGTGAAGCTCTCCGGCGGCGAGCGGCAGCGGGTGGCGCTCGCCCGGGCCTTCCTCGCCGACGCGCCGATCCTGATCCTGGACGAGGCCACTTCCGCCCTGGATTCCGAGAGCGAGGCGGCCATCCAGCAGGCGATGGATCGGCTGATGCGGGGCCGCACCGCCATCGTCATCGCGCACCGGCTTTCGACGGTCCGCGCCATGGACCGCATCCTGGTCTTCGATCGCGGCGCCGTGGTGGAGGAAGGCGACCATGCCGCCCTGCTCGCGCGGCCGGGCGGGCTGTACCGGCGGCTCTTCGAGCGTCAGTCGCTGGAACTGACGACACCACGGGCGGCCGGCTGAGCGCCGGCCGCCCATGCGCATCCCTGCCGAAGCCTGTTCACCGACAAGTTCCTGTCGCCCCAGGCTCCACATTGGCGGGTTTGAGGCAAAAGGGAGGGGAGATGTCATGCAACTCCACCCTCGCTCCCCTCGCCCTGTTCCTGTTGGCGCTCTCCACTCCCGCAGGGGCCACCCCCCTGCGGGATGCGGGGACCGGCCTCACCTTCGAGCCGCCGCCTGGCTACAGCGCCTCGGCTGTGCCGACGACGGGCGCGCAATCCGCCCGCTTCGCCCTGCGCCGCCCTGAGGATCAGGACACCGGCTGCCAGATCGCCTATGCCCCCGCGCCGCAGAACGCCCAGCTCACCCAGCCGCAGATCAACGAACTGACGCGGACGCCCGGCTGGCAGGCGCTGGCCCGCGCCCGCCTGGCGCCGCTCTATGACGTGCTGGAGCAATCCGTCTTCGACCAGGGCGGTATTCTCGGGCTGAAGCTGGTGGGCGATCTTCGCCCGCGCGAGGGCCTGCCGGCACGGGCGCAGGTTCTGCGCTCCTTCTTCGCCATCCAGGAAACGCCGCGCGGGCGGACGACACTGGTCTGCGTCGCCGAGAAACCCTCCTTCGCCACGCGCCGCGCCGAGTTCGAGGCCCTCGCGCGCAGCATCGTGCCGCCGCGCTAGCGGGGCAGCCGCACCCGCGCGGCCATCTCACACGCAATAGCGATATGGCCGGCGGGCATCCGGCGCGGCGCAGCCCCGTTGCCCCTGCGTCACCGTTCAACGAGGGCGCCGCGCATGATCCCGACCCGCCTGCATGGAGCCATCGACTATGCCGTAGCTGCCGCGCTGGTGGGGCTTTCGGCCTCACGCAGCCTGCCCCTCCCGGTGCGGCGGACGCTCGGCGCCGCAGGCGCCTACCATGCCAGCTATTCCGTGCTGACAGACTACGAGGGCGGGCTGAAGCCCCTCCTGACTATGCGCGAGCACCTCGCCCTCGACGCCCTGGGCGCGGCGACGCTCTGCGGCGTGGGGCTGATGATGCGCGGCCAGCCCACCGAAGCGCGCGGCCTGCTCGTCGGCATCGGGCTGGCGGAATTCGCGGTGATCGCGGCGAGCAGCACGACACCAGCCAGCGGTCCTGGACAGGGCGCGGGGCCTGTGGGGCGGCTGCTCGGCCAGGAGGATGTGCCGGCGGAGCGGGTGAGCTATCCCCCGCTCGAAACGCCCAAGCCGGTGGCGGAAGACGTCTTCATTGTGGACAGCACGCTTCCACACCCCCTGGGCGCGGTGCTGCCTGTGCGCATGACGGTGCTGCGCCTGTCCGGTGGGGAGCTGCTGCTGCACTCCCCCACCCGCTTCAGCTATGGCCTGAAGTCCCGGTTGGAGGAGCTCGGCCCGATCCGCCATCTGGTGGCGCCCAGCTTCGCGCACTGGACCTTTCTTCAGGCCTGGCAGGGCGCCTGCCCGCAGGCCACGACCTGGGCGGCACCGGGCCTGCGCGACCGGTCACAGGTGCGCCGCAGCGGCCTGCGGCTCGACCATGACCTCGGCGACGGCGCTCCGGCCGAATGGGGCGGCGGCGTCGAGACGGTGGTGATCCCCGGAGGCATCGGCTTCCATGAGGTGGCGCTGTTCCACCGCCCGTCACGCAGCCTGGTGTTGACCGACCTCGTCATGCGGCTCGACCCGCCGAAGATCCCGGCCCTGCTTCGCCCGGTGCTGAAGCTCTTCGGTATGGTGGCGCCAGATTCCAGGCCGCCGCCCTATCTGCGCGCGGTGGTGAAGTGGAGGCGGCAGGAAGCAGCGGCGGCGGCGCGGCGACTCGTCGCGTTGCAGCCGGAGCGCGTGATCTTCGCGCATGGCCACTGGTTCGCGCAGGACGGCACCGCCGAGTTGCGGCACTCCCTGCGCTGGCTGTTGGACTAAGGCGCAGCCGTCAGGCGGCCTCGCCGTTCGGGTCGCCCGGTGCCGTCTCGTGCCCCAGTTCTACCAGCGCGACGATGCGGCGCCCGGCGGCATCGGGGCGACAGACGATGGCGCCCTGCTCCTCCATATAGGCCAGCAGCCGCCGCGCACGCCCGACCGAGCGCGTGCCATAGGCCTGGGCGATGGTGGCATCCGAGGGGCAGGGCAGCTTCTCCAGCGCCGCACGCGCCAGCAGCAGATAGACGCCCTGGGCATCCTCCGGCAGGGTGCCAGCGCGCGCCTCGATCTGCTGCCAAGCCTCGCCTTCGGCCGCCTCGGCGCTGATGCCCGCGCGCGCCACGGCCAGCATGCGACGGAAAGCGGGGATCTCCGGCGGCTTGCCGGCAATGGCATGGATGCGCAGCCGCACCAGGAAGTCCTGATAGAGCACGCTGACGGAGCGGAAGGCCGCCTCCGGCTCGGCCAGGATCTGCCGCAGGATTTCTTCCAGGCGCCGCTTGCGGGCGGCGCGCTCCTCCGGGGTCGGCTCCGGCTCGGCTCGCGGCGCCGCCACAGCGGGGCGGGCCTGGGCGAGCTGCGTCAGGATGTCCGGCGGTGGGGGTGCGGGCGGGCGGCGCGGCGGCGGGCGCAGAGGCTCGGGCTCGGTCACCGCCGCCAGAACCAGCTCCTTGGCCTCCTCCGGCGCCGTCTGCGGCAGCGGGATCAGCCCCGGATTGGTGCCGCGCGATTCGGTTTCCACCGCGCCGATGCGGATGGCGAGCGGGCGGCGCGACAGGGCCGGGCCGAGCGCGACGAAGGAACCGCGCGGCAGATCGCGGAACATCTCCGCCTGTCGCCGCTCCATGCCCAGCAGATCCGCCGCGCGGGCCATGTCGATGTCGAGGAAGGTGCGGCCCATCAGGAAGTTGCTGGCCTCGGCAGCGACGTTCTTCGCCAGCTTGGCCAGGCGCTGGGTGGCGATGACACCCGCCAGCCCGCGCTTTCGCCCGCGCGACATCAGGTTAGCCATGGCGCCGAGCGAGGCGCGGCGAGCCTCGTCCGAGACCTCGCCGGCGGCGGCGGGGGCGAAGAGCTGCGCTTCGTCCACCACCACCAGCATGGGCGACCAATGATCGCGGTCGGCGTCGAAGAGCCCGCCGAGGAAGGCGGCGGCGTGGCGCATCTGGCCGTCGGCATCCAGCCCTTCCAGGTTCAGCACGACGGAGACGCGGTGCACCCGCACCCGGTCGGCGGCGCGTTGCAGCGCGGCCTCGGTGTGCTGCGCGGCGTCGATGACCAGATGGCCGAAGCGCTCGGCGAGGCTGACGAAATCGCCCTCGGGGTCGATCACCGCCTGCTGCACCCAGGGGGCGGATTGCTCCATCAGCCGGCGCAGGAGGTGCGACTTGCCGGAGCCGGAATTGCCCTGCACCAGCAGCCGCGTCGCCAGCAGTTCCTCCAGGTCGAGGGTTGCCGCCTGCCCGGCCGTCGTCTGGCCCATCTCGATGCCGACCGTCATCCACCTCTCCGCCGCGTTCGGGGCGGAGCTATAGCGGATCGGGCCGGAGTCGCCAGGGATGGCTGACCCGCGAAGCGCGGAGGCACCGCGCGCCGCCCTTCACGGCCCAGAGGATGGGCCGGAAAGGCGGCTGCCCTCCCCGCCTCAGGCCTTCACCAGCGGGCAGCCCCCCTCGGCCAGGGGCCGGAAGGCCTCCTCTGCGCCGACCGTCCCTTCAAGCCGGTAGTAATCCCAAGGCCCGCGGCTCTCGGCGGGCGACTTCACCGCGAACAGGTAGGAGGGATGAATCTTGCGGCCATCGGCGCGCAGCGTGCCAGCACCGAAACAGTCGTCATCGGTCGGCATGGCCTTCATACGGTTCACCACCTCCAGCCCGCTGGCCTTGGCGGCTGGCACGCCCATCTCGGCCACCGCCTTCAGGTAGTGCAGGACGCCGGAATAGGTGCCGGCATGCTCCTGGTTCGGCCAGTTTCCGGCGACCTTGGGCTTCACCCGCTCCAGGAAGGCACGGGTGCGGTCATTCAGGTCCCAGTAGAAGGCCTCGGAGAGCAGCAGCCCCTGTGCCGTCTCCAGACCGAGCGCGTGAATGTCGGTGACGAACATTGGCGTGCCCGCCAGGCTCACTCCCCGCCGGGTGACGCCGAATTCGCGGGCCTGCTTGATGCAGTTCACCATGTCCGCGCCCGCCATCAGCAACCCGACCACCTTGGCCCGGCTCGCCTGCGCCTGCACCAGATAGGAGGCGAAGTCAGTCGTTCCGGGGAAGGGAAAGCGCACCGAGCCGGCGACCTTGCCGCCACTGTCCTTCACGAACCGCGTCAGGTCGCGCTCCATCTGATGGCCGAAGGCATAGTCGGCCACGATGAAGAACCAGCTGTCCCCGCCCTTGCGGACGGTGGCCTTGCCGACCGTATTGGCCAGCATCCAGGTGTCGGCGGTCCAGTGCACGGTATGCGCGCTGCACCGCTCGCCGGTGATGGCGGCGGAGAGCGCCCCGGTATTCACCTGCACCTTGTTCTTGTCCTGCACCAGGCCAGCGATGGCGAGCGCGATGGCCGAGTTGTTGACCTCGCAGATCATGTCCACGCCGTCCTGGTCGATCCAGCGGCGCGCCAGGGCCAGGGCGGTGTCCGGCTTGTTCTGGTGGTCGCCCTGCAGCACCTCGACGGTAATGCCACGGGCCGAGAGGCCGAGATCCTCCACCGCCTGCCTGGCGCAGGCCAGGGCGGTGGGGCCGGAGGTATCGCGATAGGGGCCGGAGAAATCGGCCAGCACGCCGATGCGGATCGGGTCCTGGGCCTGGGCACGGGCCTTCGGCAAGGGCGCCAGCAGCGCCGCTCCACTCGCCAGAAGCTGGCGGCGGTTGATCTGGAGCATCTTGGATTCTTCCCTGCAGGGCGGCACTTGGTGGCCGCCTGCGAGAAAGGATGTCCCGGGGCTACCGCCCGGCGCAAGTCTTGTTTTCGAAGGAGGGAATGGCCTTCAGAAGACGGAATGAGGGGCGGGGGCGGCAGATCCCCCCTCCCCCGCCTCAGCCGAGACGCGCCGCCGCCTCCGCCAGCGCCCAGTCGATCCAGGGCAGCAGGGCGCGCAGGTCGGCCGTTTCCACCGTGGCGCCCCCCCAGAGCCGCAGGCCCGGCGGCGCATCGCGATAGGGCGCCACGTCCAGCGCCACCCCCTCCTGCTCCAGCAGGCTGACCAGCGCCTTGGTGGCGGCGGCCTGGCCGGCGGCATCGAGCGCGGTGAACCAGGGCGCCACGATGCGCAGACAGATGGAGGTGCAGGAGCGTGTCTCCGGCCGCTCGGCCAGGAAGGCGACCTGATCCTGGCCCGCAACCCATTCCGCCACCGCCGCCAGATTGGCCTCGGAGCGGGCGATCAGCGCCGGCAGTCCGCCGATCGATTCCGCCCAGCGTAGCCCGTCCAGCGCGTCCTCGACCACCAGCATGGAAGGGGTGTTGATGGTGTCGCCCTGGAAGATGCCCTCGATCAGCTTGCCGCCCGTGGTCAGGCGAAAAATCTTCGGCAGCGGCCAAGCGGGCGTATGGGATTCCAACCGGGCAACGGCACGCGGCGAGAGCGCCAGCATGCCATGCGCCGCCTCGCCGCCCAGCACCTTCTGCCAGGACCAGGTGACGACATCGAGCTTGTCCCAGGGCAGATCCATGGCGAAGGCCGCAGAGGTGGCATCGCAGATCGCCAATCCTTCGCGGTCGGCGGCGATCCAATCGGCATTGGGCAGGCGCACGCCTGACGTGGTGCCGTTCCAGACGAAAACGGTGTCACGCTTCGGGTCGGTCTGGGTCAGGTCGGGCAGCTGCCCATAGGGTGCCTGAAGCAGCCGCACATCGGGCAGGCGGAGCTGCTTGGTGATGTCGGTCGCCCATTCGCCGGAGAAGCTTTCCCAGGCCAGCACGTCCACCCCGCGCAGGCCGAGCAGCGACCAGAGCGCCATCTCCACCGCGCCCGTATCGGAGGCTGGCACGATGCCGAGGCGCCAGCCTTCCGGCATGCCCAACGCCGCCTTGGAGCGGGCGATCACCTCAGCGAGCCGCGCCTTGGCGACCGGCGCACGATGGCTGCGGCCGAGCAACGCCCCTTCCAGCGCCGCCAGCGACCAGCCCGGGCGCTTGGCGCAGGGACCGGAGGAGAAGCAGGCATTGGCCGGGCGCCGGGTGGGCCGGGGATTGTCTTGCGCCATGGCGGGTCACACTCGCGATTCTTGGGCTAGCAGGGAGCTGGCAGGGGATTTGCGCCGGCTGGCCGGGGCGATCAAGCGGCGGGCAGAAGCACCTCGCCCCGGGCATAGAGCACGGCATGCCCTCCCATGCGGACGCGGTCGCCATGCAATTCGCACCACAGCGTGCCGCCACGCGCACTGGCCTGATGGCAGACCAACCGCTCCCGCCCCAGCCGCTCCGCCCAGAAAGGCACGAGCTGGACATGCGCCGCACCGGTCACCGGGTCCTCCGGGATACCGACTGCCGCGGCGAAATAGCGCGAGACGACGTCATGCGCGCCGCCATCGCCATCGCCGGGTGCGGTGGCGATCACACGCGGGGCGGCGCCAGGCGCCACGCCGGGCTCCCGCAGGCCGGCGATACGGACATGATCGGGCTGCAGCGCCCGGACGGTCGCGGCGCTGTCGAAGACGCAGATCCAGTCCCGCGCCTTCCACACCTCGCGCGGTACGGCACCGAGCGCCGCGGCCAGCCCCGGTGCTGGCGCCTGGCTGCGGCGCGGCGGGTTGGCGGGGAAGTCCAGCACGAAGCGATCGCCTTCCCGCTCCACGCCGAGCAGGCCGGAGGCGGTGCGAAAGCGCAGCGTGCCGGTCTCACCCAGTTCGCTGGCCAGTATGAAGGCAGTGGCCAGAGTGGCATGGCCGCAGAGCGACACCTCCGTGGAAGGCGTGAACCAGCGCAGGTGCCATTGCCCGGGCCCGTCGGGCACGAAGAAAGCCGTCTCGCTCAGATTGTGCTCGGCCGCCATGCGCTGCATCAGCACGTCCGGCAGCCATTCGCGCAGCGGCACCACCGCGGCCGGATTGCCGGCGAAGGGCCGCTCGGCGAAGGCATCGACCTGAAAGACGGGCACCCGGACGGGGTGCGCGGGCGGCGGCATGTCCATGAGGCGCCTCTGTTGCGCTGAGTCATCCGCAGATTGCCCGCGACGGACGCGGACGCGAAGCCCGCACCCGCCTCCGGCAGGTCATGCCAGGGTTGCGAGCCGTGCCGGATCGATCGTCACCGCGTGGTTCAGCGGCCCGTGCCCGCGGCCGAGCCCAGGCGCGGCACGCAGCGCCGCCTGGACATAGGCGCGCGCGCGCGCTACCGCCGCGCGTAGTTCCAGCCCCTGCGCCAGACCGGCGGCGATGGCCGAGGCCAGCGTGCAGCCGGTGCCGTGGGTATGGCGCGTCTCGACCCGCTGGCTCTCGAAGGCCTCGATACCCCCCGCCGTGGCGAGCAAATCCACCAGCTGCCCCCCGGCCAGGTGGCCGCCTTTCAGCAGCACCGCCGGAACGCCAAGCTCCAGGATCCTGGCCGCCGCCACGCGCATCTCCTCCGGAGAGGCGATGCGCAGGCCGGAAAGCACCTCCGCCTCGGGCAGGTTGGGCGTGATCACGCTGGCGAGGGGCAGAAGGCGGCGCTTCAGCGCTTCCACCGCATCCGCGCTCAACAGGTGATGGCCGCCCTTGGCCACCATGACCGGATCTACCACCATGGGCAGGCGCCGGTCCTCTTCGCCCAGGGCATCGCAGACCGCCTCGATGGTCGCGGAATCGCCCAGCATGCCGGTTTTGATGGCATCGGCGCCGATATCTTCCAGGCTGAGGCGGATCTGCTGCCGGATGAAGTCCGGCGGCACCGGATGAACGCCGTGAACGCCAAGCGTGTCCTGCGCCGTCAGCGCGGTGATGGCCGTGGCGGAATAGGCGTCCAACGCGGTGCAGGCCTTGATGTCGGCCTGGATCCCCGCGCCGCCGCCGGAATCCGATCCGGCGATGATCAGCACGCGGCCGCGCATCAGCCCGCCTCCCCCAACTGGCTGGCCAGCACCCGCTCCGGCCCGGCGGCAGCGCGCGCGCGGATCAGCGCGGCCAGTTCCTCCACCGTGCGCTCGACCAGAGATTCCTCCTCCGCCTCGGCCATGACGCGGATGACCGGCTCCGTTCCGCTGGCGCGGATCAGCACGCGGCCACGCGCGCCGAGCCGGGCCTCGGCGGCGGCGATGGCATCGGCCACGCCGGCATCCTCCAGCGGGCTGGTGCCGGCGTAGCGCACATTCACCAGCCGCTGCGGCAAGGGGGCGAAGCGGCGGCAGACGCTACTCGCCGGGCGCCCCTCCTCCACCAGCACCGCAAGCACCTGCAGCGCCGCCACGAGCCCGTCGCCGGTGGTGCCGAAATCGCTCAGGATCATATGGCCGGATTGCTCGCCGCCCAGGTTGCAGCCCGTCTCGCGCATCCGCTCGCCGACATAGCGGTCGCCGACCCGCGTGCGCAGCAGCTTGAGGCCCTGCTCCTGCAGGAATCGCTCCAGGCCCAGGTTCGACATGACGGTGGCCACCACCGCACCGCCGCGCAGCCGCCCCTGTGCCGCCCAGGACTGCGCCACCAGGGCGAGGATCTGGTCGCCATCGACGATCTGGCCCTGCTCGTCCGTCAGCACCAGGCGGTCGGCATCGCCATCCAGCGCGATGCCGAGATCGGCGCGGCGCTCACGCACCAGTTCGGCCAGCCGCTCCGGTGCGGTGGAGCCGCATTCGCGGTTGATGTTGAAGCCGTCCGGGGAAACGCCGACCGGCACCACCTCGGCGCCCAGCTCCCAGAGAACGGTGGGCGCCACCTTGTAGGCGGCGCCATGCGCGCAATCGACCACGATGCGCTTGCCGGCCAGGCTGAGGCCCTTGGGGAAGCTCGCCTTCACCGCCTCAATGTAGCGACCCGGCGCGTCCTCCAGCCGGCTGGCGCGGCCCAGCCGGGATGGCGCCACGAGCTGTGCGCTGAGGTCGCCGGCCATCAGCCCCTCGATCTCCGCCTCCTCGGCATCCGAGAGCTTCAGCCCGTCCGGCCCGAAGAGCTTGATGCCATTGTCCTCGAAGGGATTGTGGCTGGCCGAGATCATCACGCCGAGGTCCGCCCGCAGCGAGCGGGTCAGCATGGCGATGGCGGGGGTCGGCAAGGGGCCCACCAGCACCACGTCCATCCCGGCACCGACGAAGCCCGCGGTCAGCGCCGGCTCCAGCATGTAGCCGGAGAGGCGCGTGTCCTTGCCGATTACCACCCGGTGACGGTGGGCGCCGCGATTGAAGAACCGTCCCGCCGCCTGGCCCAGGGCCAGGGCGGTCGAGGCGTCCATCGGCGCCCGGTTCGCCACACCGCGAATTCCATCCGTGCCGAACAGGCGGCGCACCGCATCAGCCATGCCGGGCTTCCCTTCCCTTGAGCGAGGAGAATGAAGCTGTAGCGCAGAACGGGCCGCCAGACGAATTCCCCTGGCGCACGGCCGCAAAAAACTCAGTCCAGCTCCGCCGCGCTGCCTTCGGCGCAGGCCTGCCACATGCGCAGCGCCTGCACCGTGGCCGCGACATCATGCACCCGCAGGATGGAAGCGCCCCCCGCCGCCGCGGCCAGGGCGACGGCGAGGCTGCCGGCCATCCGCTCGGCCGGGAGATCGACGCCCGTTACCCGGCCGATGAAGCGCTTGCGCGAGGCACCCACCAGGATGCGGCAGCCAATTCCCGCCAGCAGTGCCAGGCGGTTCAGCAGCAGCAGGTTCTGCGCCCCGGTCTTGCCGAAGCCAAGGCCCGGATCGACCACGATGCGGCCGCGCGGGATACCCAGCGCCTCCGCCGTCTCGACCCGCTGGCGCAGGAAGCGCGCGACGTCGAGCACCACGTCCTCGTAATGCGTGGCTTCCTGCATGCGCCGGGGGTCCAGGCCGGGCATGTGCATCAGCACCACCGGCGCGCGGCTTTCCCGCACCACCCGCATCGACTGCGTATCCTGCCGCAAGCCGGTGACGTCGTTGACGATCTCCGCCCCGGCCTCCAGCGCGGCCCGCATGGTGGCGGGGTGGCGGGTATCGACGCTGACCACCGCCGCCTTCGCCAGTTCCCGCACCACCGGCAGGATGCGGGCGATCTCCTCCTCCGGCGTGACCGGATCGGCCCCCGGCCGGGTGCTCTCGCCGCCGACGTCCAGGATATCGGCCCCCGCCTCCAGCATGGCATGGCCGGCGGCGATGGCGGCGGCGGGATCGAAATGCTGGCCGCCGTTGGAGAAGCTGTCGGGCGTGGTGTTCAGGATGCCCATGACCAGGGGGCGATCGGTCGGCAGGCCGGCAAAGGGCAAGAGCCGGCGGGTGAGCGGCGGCAGCAGTTCCTCCCATCCTTCCGGCAGCGCGCGGGCGGGATGGATGCCGAGGTCGCGGCCATTCTCGATGAGCCGCACCAGCGCGAAGGCGGCCGGCCCACCGGCCAGCGGCAGGGCATGTCCATCGCGGATGGCCTGCAGCGCCGCCGGCCCGTGCAGCAGGCCGGCCGGCTCCACCCAGCGTTCAAGCATCCCGACCTCCCACGAAAAAAGGGCCCCGAAAGCCGGGGCCCCTTCTTAACGCAGGAAACGGGGCGGAATGAACCCGTCTCAGGTCCCGGGCTGCGGCGCCGGGCTGCCGAAGCCGCCACCGGGCCGCGTCGGCCGGCCCGAGCTGGGCACGCTGCCGCGGCCCGCCGGCGTCGGCTCGTCGGGACGGTTGCGCACCACCGGCTCGCCGCGGATCACCTGGCGGATCTCGTCGCCGGAGAGCGTCTCGTGCTCCAGCAGGCCCTTCGCCAGCGCGTGCAGCTCGTCGATATGCGTCTGCAGCGTGTGCTTGGCCCGAGCATAAGACTCATCGATGATGGCGCGGATCTCGGCATCGATTTCCCGCGCCGTCGCTTCCGAGAGGTTCTTCGACTGGGTCACGGAATGGCCGAGGAAGACCTCCTGGTCGTTCGAGCCATAGGCGATCATGCCGAGCTTCTCGCTCATGCCCCATTCAGTGACCATGCGGCGGGCCTGGTCGGTCGCCATCTTGATGTCGCCCGAGGCGCCGTTCGAGACGTTGTCGGGGCCGAAGATCAGCTCCTCCGCCACGCGGCCGCCCATCGCCATGGCGAGTTCCGCCTTCAGCTTGGACTTGTGCTTGGAGTAGCGGTCACCGGCCGGCAGCGACATGACGAGGCCCAGCGCCCGGCCGCGCGGAATGATGGTGGCCTTGTGCACCGGGTCGCACTCGGGCTCGTGCAGGGCGACGAGGGCATGGCCGGCCTCGTGATAGGCCGTCATCTTCTTCTCGTCGTCGGACATGACCAGGCTGCGGCGCTCGGCGCCCATCAGCACCTTGTCCTTGGCCATCTCGAACTCGTGCATGCCGACCGTACGGCGTCCGCCGCGCGCGGCCAGCAGCGCCGCCTCGTTGACGAGGTTCGCCAGATCGGCGCCCGAGAAGCCCGGGGTGCCGCGCGCGATGGTCTTGGGATCCACGTCCGAGGCCAGCGGCACCTTGCGCATGTGAACGCGCAGGATCTTCTCGCGACCCATCACGTCGGGGTTCGGCACCACCACCTGCCGGTCGAAGCGGCCGGGGCGCAGCAGCGCCGGGTCCAGCACGTCCGGACGGTTGGTGGCGGCGATCAGGATGACGCCCTCATTCGCCTCGAAGCCGTCCATCTCGACCAGCATCTGGTTGAGGGTCTGCTCGCGCTCGTCATTGCCACCGCCGAGGCCGGCACCGCGATGGCGGCCGACCGCGTCGATCTCGTCGATGAAGATGATGCAGGGCGCGTTCTTCTTGCCCTGCTCGAACATATCGCGCACGCGGCTGGCGCCGACGCCCACGAACATCTCGACGAAGTCGGAGCCGGAGATGGTGAAGAAGGGCACATTCGCCTCGCCGGCGATGGCGCGGGCGAGCAGCGTCTTACCGGTACCCGGAGGGCCCACCAGCAGCACGCCCTTCGGGATCTTGCCGCCGAGGCGCTGGAACTTCTGCGGGTCGCGCAGGAAGTCCACGATCTCCTCCAGCTCGCCCTTGGCCTCGTCAATGCCGGCGACGTCCTCGAAAGTGACGCGGCCCTGCTTCTCCGTCAGCAGCCGGGCGCGCGACTTGCCGAAGCCCATGGCCCGGCCGCCGCCGCCCTGCATCTGGCGCATGAAGAAGATCCAGACGCCAATCAGCAGCAGCATCGGGAACCAGGAGAGAATGTAGTGGAAGAGCGGGTTGACGTCGCTCTCCTCGGGGCGCGCCACGACGCGCACGCCCTTGTCGGTCAGGCGGCTGACCAGCGAGGGGTCCTCGGGCGTGTAGGTACTGAAGCTACGCCCGTCGGAGAGCTGCCCCGTCAGGGTGCGGCCCTGGATGGTGACATCCCGCACGCGGCCGGAATTCACCTCGTTCAGGAAGTCGCTGTAGGCGACCTGCTGGCCGGTCTGGCGGGTGGAGGACGATGGCTGGAAGAGGTTGAAAAGCGCCACCAGCAGCAGCGCGACAATCACCCAGAGAGCCAGATTGCGGCCGAAATTGTTCACCGTGCGGTTCCCATCCGTGTGCCGTTCCAGGGGAATACCAAAGGGGATACCCAGGCCCGGCGCCTTCACAAGATAGGACGCCCGGCCCCATTCTGAAACCTTGTCGCGCGCGCCATCTTGCCTCGTTTTCACCTTTAGCCGATCAACGGCCCGCCAGCAGGTGCGAATCCCGCCTCCGCCGGCATGCCAAGCTGGAGGCCGGGCACGCCCGCCAGCTCCCCTCCTCGCCAAAGCGCCGGCAGCACTGCGAGCACGCGGGCCGGAAGCCCCCGCCGCACCGAGCGCTCCAGCCGGGTGGCCGCGCCACCCAAAGCGCCCCAGAGAAGCCCGGGCTCCGTCACCGCCGTCAGCCGCCAGCGGCCGTCCCAGACAGCGCCCGGTACCGCCGGGATCGGCGGCGCACAGGCCGCCGGCTCGCGGCACAGCAGGCCCTCCTTCCAGACGACGCCATGCAGGGTACCCTGCCCGCGCGCCAGCAGCGCCGCCACGGAAGCGGTAGCGGGCGCGTGCTCGGCCCCGGAGATCAGGCGCAACAGCGCGGCGAGCGCCGCCTGCGCCACCGCGTCACCCCCTAGTGCCACCCTGTCCAGCCGCGCCCAGCCCTCGGGCTGCAGCGCCACGGCCCCGGCCAGGCGCTCGGCCATGGCAGCCTCCTGTCGGGCACGCCGGCACGCGAAAGCATCAGCGGCCTGCGCCACGGCCGCGATACCCGCACCGGTGCCATCCGGATCACCCAAGGCAGCGCGCAACCGGGCGCGGGTAAAGCGCGGGTCGGTATTCGAGGGATCGCGCAGCGGCGTCAGGCCGTGTTGCCGCAGTAGCGCCTCCAGCCGTGCCGGCGGCATGCCGAGCAAGGGGCGCAGAATCAGCGCCTCCGCCGCCGGCCGCAGCCCCGCCATGCCCGCCAACCCCGTCGGCCCGCTGCCCCGCAAGGCGCGGAACAGCAGTGTCTCGGCCTGATCCATCCGGTGCTGTCCGAGCAGAAGCCAGGGCCTGCCCCTTGCGGCGCAGGCGGCGAGCAGCACCGCGAGCCGCCCCTGCCGCGCCCGCTCCTGCACCGCCGGCCCGGGCGGCAGAGCGAGGCTCAGCAGTTCCGCGGCGATGCCGCGTTCCGCCAGGGTATGGAGGGTCCAGGCCGCCTCGGCGGCGCTGGCGGCGCGCAGGCCATGATCCACCACCAGCGCCAGGATGTCACCGCCGCGCGCCCGGGCGAAATCCCGCGCCAGCAGCGCCAGCGCCAGGGAATGCGGACCGCCGGACACCCCGACGGCGAGGCGCGGCGCGGCTCCGAAAGGCCCGAGCGGCGCCATCAGCGCCGCGAATTCCGCCGCGTCGGGTGGCCTGTCGGCCGTCAGCGGCAGCCGCCGCGCTGGCGTGCCTCGTTGGCACGCTGCGCCAGATTACCGGAAAGGCGGGGGAACTGGCTGCGCAGGTCGTCCAGCGTGGCGCAGGCCTCGCGCTTGGCGCCGAAGCCGAGGAAGGAATTGCTCAGCCCAATCAGCGCCTCGGGCGCGCGGGAGCCGCTGCGGTTGCGACGGTAGGCGTCATCGAAGGCCAGGGCGGCATTCTGGTACTCGCGCTGGCCCAGCAGCGCCTCGCCGAGCAGAAGCTGGGCATCCTGCATGCGGGAGGCATTGCCGGCGGCCACCACCTCGCGGGCGGCGGCTTCGGCGGTGTTGTAGTCGCGCCGGCCCAGCGCCGCCTGCCCATCGGCCAGGGCGCGCTCGGCCGTGCGCGGCGCGGCGCGGGCCGGCGTTTCCGCCTCGCCGCGCTGCTGCGGGCGCGCCGCCGGAGCCGGAGCTGCCGCCGGGCTGGCCGGCCGGGAAGCGCCACCACCCTGCTCAAGCTGCTGCAGGCGATAGTCCATGTCGCCCTGCAGCTTCTCCAGCGCCTGCTGGGTGGTGCGCTGGCGGTAATCGGTTTCTTCCATCCGGCCGCGCAGGCGGCGGACTTCCTCCTCCAGCGCGCCGACCCGCTCGAGCAGCTGGTTGAGCAGTTCGGAGGAACCGGCCTGCACGCCGCCGCGGCTGGGTGGCGCCATCGGAACCGGCGCCGGATAGCCCCCGCCACCCTGCTGGCGGAGCGATTCCATTTCCTGCCGCAGCTGCAGGATCTGGTTCTGCAGCGCGATGCCTTCGCGGCTTTCCATCTGCGCCATGGCGGGCGCCGCGCCCAGCAGGGGCAGCAACGGCGCGAGGCGGAGGAGCGTGCGGAGCATGGCGAAGTCCTTCCGGTGACAAGGCAAGGGCAGCGGCGCCAAAAAGCAAAGCGGCGGCCCGCTCCGTGGAGCAGGGGCCGCCGCTTCTCTCAGCCCGCCGGCCCTGCGTCAATGCAGGGCCAAGTGGTGCGGCTCAGCGCACCACCGTCACGGCGCGGCGGTTCTGCGCCCAGGCGTCCTCGGAGGAGCCGAGTGCCGCCGGACGATCCTTGCCGTAGGAGATGGTGCTGATACGGCTGCCGGAGACGCCGCTCGCCACCAGCACGTCGCGCGCCGAATTGGCGCGGCGCTGACCGAGGGCCAGGTTGTACTCGCGCGTGCCGCGCTCGTCGGCATGGCCCTCGACCACCACCTGGGCCTGCGGGTACTGCGCCAGCCACTGCGCCTGCCGCTGCAGCGTCGGGCGCTGATCGGCGCTGATGCTGCTGCTGTCGGTGGCGAAGAAGACGCGGTCGCCGACATTCGCGACCAGGTCCTCCTGGCTGCCGGGCCGGATGGTGCTGCCGGCACCGAAGCCGCTCGCGCCGGCCCCGCCGGCGGCGCCGGCGCCGGTGGCGGCACCCGAAGTGTCCTCGCTGGCGCAGGCTGCGAGGAGCGCGGCAGCGGCAAGAGCGCCGAGGAGCTTGGTCTGCATGCGTTCGATTCCTGATGTCAGAACGAATTAAGGCGGCGGTTACGCTGCGATTGAGGCAGGTTCAAGGCAACCAACCTTCGCGCGAGGAATGATTGCTCTGCCGAAACTGCAACGCTCAAGCTTGAGCTTCCCCTCGGGTTCAAGACGAGAGCAGCGGCGACCAGTTGGGGTCGGTCGCATCGGTTGGCGTCAGGACCTGCCGCTCGTTGAAACCGGCGATGTCGATCATGGCGAGGCGCGCGGAATAGCCGCCGCCGCGGGCGTCCCGCGCCGGGGTTTCGCGGTAGAAGGCGAGCATCCGCCCGTTCGGCGCGAAGGTCGGCCCTTCCATGCCCCAGCCCTCGGAGAGGATGCGCTCGCCCGAGCCATCGGGCCGCATCACGCCGATGGCGAAGCGGCCGCCCGAGATGCGGGTGAAGGCGATCAGGTCGCCGCGCGGCGACCAGACCGGCGTGGCGTAGCGGCCGTTGCCGAAGGAGATTCGCCTCGCCCCTCCGCCATTGGCGTCCATCACGTAGAGCTGCTGGTCGCCGCCGCGATCGGAGTTGAAGACGATCTGCGACCCGTCCGGCGAGTAGCAGGGCGAGACGTCAAGTCCCCCCCCCGAGGTGAGCTGCCGCTCGCGCCGGCTGGCCAGGTCCACGACATAGATGTTGGCGTCTCCGCCGCGCGCGGAGGAGAGCACCACGCTGCGCCCGTCCGGGCTGAAGCGCGGCGAGAGCGTCATGCCCTGGAAATTGCCCAGCACCTCCTGCCGGCCGCTGTTCAGGTCGAAAAGGTAAACCCGCGGCTGGTTGTTGTAATAGGACATGAAGGCGATCTGCCGCGCATTCGGATGGAAGCGCGGCGTCAGCGCCTGGAAGGAGCCATCGGTCAGGAAGCGATTGTTCTCGCCGTCCTGGTCCATGATGGCGAGGCGGCGGACGCGCCGGTCGCGCGGGCCGCTCTCGGCGATATAGACGATCCGGGTGTCGAAATAGCCCTTCTCGCCCAGCATACGCTCGTAGATCACGTCCGAGATGACGTGCGCGATCTGCCGCCAGTTGTTGGCGGCGGCGGTATAGGCGGTGCCCTGGAGCTGCTGCTCGGAGTTCACCTCCCAGAGCCGGAACTCGATGCGCGCCCGGTCGCCCTGGGGCTCGGCGCGGCCCGTCACCAGCGCCTGGGCACCGATCACGCGCCAGTCCTGGAAGCGCGGCGCGGCGGCGGCGGCCTCGGGCGTCTGGATATAGGCGCCGCGCTCCACCGGGCGGAAGAGGCCGGAATTGCGCAGGTTATTGGCGATGACCTTGGTGATGTTCTGGCCAAGCTGTTGTGCCGCCGGGGAGGAACCGGCGAAGTCGGGCAGCGCGATCGGGATCGGGTCGGTACGCGCGCGGGTGATGTCGATCACCTGGCCGCTGGCGGTGGTGCCGCCCGGCGCCGGCGCCTGGGCGCGGGCCAGCGACGGCGCCGCGAGCAGGCCAGCACCACCGAGCAGCGCGAGGCGGCGGGAGAACAGCGGGTTCGGCTGGGTCATCGGACGAGGCCCCTCGGGTTGAAGCGGAAGGTCGCGTTGTTCAGCGACGGGATCTTCTCGCGGGGTACGGGCAATGGGCTGCATTTCTGGTCCAGCAGGGCGCGGCGGGCGCTCTCATAGACCGCGCGGGCGCGCGGGTCGGAGGGAACGCCACTCGCAGGGCGGACATTGCGTATGACCCCCGAGGGGTCCATGTCCACCTTCAGCTCGACCACGATCTGGTCAAGCCCGAGCATCCCGGCATCCACCGACCAGCATTCGCTGATTCGCTCGGCGACGCCCCGCACCTCGCCGGCCGTCAGCAGCGCCGTCCCGGTGGGCGCGCCGCCGCCCTGGGCCGGGCGGCCGGACGCCTCGGAAGGCCGCGTGCGCGGCGGCTGGTTCTGCTGCGCGGCGCGCAGCTTCTCCAGCGTGCTCAGCACGGACGAGCTGCGCTCCGCGGTGCGCGGCGGCGGCGGAGTCTGCCCGGTGCCCGCCTCCTTGCTCGGCTCCGGCGCGGGCGGCGCGGTCGAGGGCTTGGTCGGCGTCGGGCGCGGCGGGGCCGGCGGCGGCGCGGAGGCCTGCTTCTGCGGCTGCGGGCGCTCCGCTTCCTTGGTTGGCTGCGGCGGTGCCGGGGGCGCCGGCGGCGCGGGTGCGGGCGGCGGCGGCATCGGCAGCGGCGGCGTGGCGGCCTGCTGCTGTTGCTGCGGCTTCGGCGTCTCCGGCGGCGCGGCCGGAAGCTCCGCTTGCTCGGCCGGGGGTGCGGGCGCAGGCGGCGGCGGCATCGGCAGGGCAGGCTGTGGTGGCGCAGGCTGCGGGGTCGGCGGCGTAGGCGCGGGCGGCGCCGGAGCCGGCGGTGGCGCCGGCGTCGGCTCGGGCGCCGGCGGCGCGGGCGTGGGCAGCGGCGGCGTGGGGGTCGGCGGGGCCGGCGGGGCCGGCGTCGGATCAGGCGCGGGCGGCGGCGGTGGAGGGGGTGGCGGCGGTGAAGGCGGCTGCGGCTTCGCCTCCGGCGTAGCCGGCGCGTCGGTGGTCGGGTCGGGCTCCGCCTCGTTGGGGGCGGGAGTCGGCGCGGGGGTGGGCGCCTGGGCGAGCTGCGGCTGGTCCGGCGTCACCAGTTCGACCGGAATCGCCTCCTGCGGCGGCGGAATTTCGCGCCCCGGCAGCTTGAAGAGCAGCAGCAGCCCCAGCAGCACATGCAGTGCCGCCGAAATGCCGCCCCAGAAACCTAGGCCGTGACGGGCCATGATGATCCTGCCGAAGCCCTTCTCAGCGCCGCGGCTGGGCCGGGGCCGTCACCGGGGCCGCCTGGGCCGCGCCCGCGGCGGGCACGCCCGAGGGCTGCTCGGCCAGCAGCGCGACCTTGGTGAAGCCGGCGGCGGAAACCGTGCCCATTACCTCCATGACGCGGCCGTAGTTGATGCCGCGATCACCGCGCACGAAAATGCGGCGCTCGGGCTGGCCCGCCGGCTGGGCCGCCAGGATGGCGCGGAGCTGCGCCACCAGGTTCTCCAGCGGCACTTCGCTTTCCTGGATGAAGATCTTGCCCTCGGCATTGAGCGAGATGGTCAGCGGCTCGGTCTCCTGGTTCAGCGCGCTGGCATTGGTCTTGGGCAGATCGATCGGCACGCCGACCGTCATCAGCGGCGCGGCGACCATGAAGATGATGAGCAGCACCAGCATGACGTCGACCAGCGGCGTCACGTTGATCTCGGCCATGGCGCGATAGCGGCCGCGGCGGCCATTCCCCCCGGTGGACATCGCCATGTCGTCAGGCCCGCTCGTCGGCCTGACGGGAAAGGATGGCGCCGAACTCGGCGGCGAAGCCCTCCAGCCGCGCGGCGAAGCGCGCCAGGTCGGTGCTGATCTTGTTGTAGGCGAGCACCGCCGGAATCGCGGCCACGAGGCCGATGGCCGTGGCGAAGAGCGCCTCGGCGATGCCGGGCGCCACCACGGCCAGGTTGGTGTTGTTCATGCCGGCGATGGCCGCGAAGCTGTTCATGATGCCCCAGACGGTGCCGAACAGCCCGACGAAGGGCCCGACCGAGCCGACCGAAGCAAGGAAGACCATCCAGCGCTCCATCCGGTCCATCTCGCGCTGGATGGCGATGTTCATCGCCCGCTCGGCGCGCATCTGCACGCCGGCGACCGGCGCCTCGCTGCCATCCGTGCGGGTGGCGCTGCGCTCCCATTCCCGCATCCCGGCGCCGAAGACGGCGGCGAGCGGGTGGGTGGGGCGCTCGCCCTCCTGTTGATGCAGCGCATCCAGGCTGCCGCCCGACCAGAAGCGATCCTCGAAGACATCGGCGGCGCGGTTGATGCGGCGCAGCGTCGTCATCTTCTCGAAAACGATCGCCCACACCCAGATGCTGGCCACCAGCAGACCCAGCATGACGAGCTTGACCACCCAGTCGGCCTGCAGGAACAGACCCCAGAGGGAAAGGTCGTGCGCCACCTGACCGAGGTTGGTCGCACTCACGCTCTCACCCACGGCATTCTCCTTCAATCGCCCCGCCCAGCCGGCACGGGACCTCACGTCTCCAACCGGGGCGCAGCCCCGTCATGATCCCGGGGCGCCTGCCCGGTGCAGTCTCAGGAGTTCCGCTCCAGGACGCCCCGCAGCGCACTTCGCCAGGGTTCCGGGATGGCCGTCGGACGCATTCCCTCAGCGCGCACGCAGACCAGCCCGACCCGGAGCGACGCCTTCACCCCGCCGCCCTCCCCAAGCACCGTCTGATCGAGATCGACCGAGGCACCACCCAGGCGGCGCACGGCGGTCTCCACGACCAACAATTCATCGAGGCGGGCGGGCGCCACATACTCCACTTCGATGCGCCGCACCACGAGCAACGAAGCGTAATTTTGAATCATAAGTTGATGCGGCAAATCTATGGCACGCAAAGATTCCGTCCGCGCCCGCTCTGCCCACCGCAGGTAGCTGGCGTGATAGGCGATTCCCCCCGCGTCGGTATCCTCGAAATAAACGCGAATGGGGAAGCGGTGCGGCCAGCGGGAGGAGGCGCTCAAGGGCCGCCCCCGAGCAGGTCGGGCTGCGAGCCGGCCGGCGGCGCCAGGCCGAGATGCCGCCAGCCGAGGTCGCCGAGCACCCGGCCGCGCGGGGTGCGCAGCACGAAGCCTTCCTGGATGAGGTAAGGCTCCACCACCTCCTCCAACGTGTCCCGCCCTTCCGCGAGCGCCGCCGCCAGCGTTTCGACGCCAACCGGGCCGCCATGGTGGTGCTCGGCGATACGGCGGAGATAGCGGCGGTCCATCGAGTCGAGGCCCCTGCCGTCCACCTCCAGCCGGTTGAGCGCGGCATCCGCCATGGCGCGATCGGCGGTGCGACCGGAGACCAGGGCGAAGTCCCGCACCCGCCGCAGCAGCCGCCCGGCGATTCGCGGCGTCCCGCGCGAGCGGTTGGCGATCTCCTGCGCCCCCTCCTCGGTCAGCGCGAAGCCAAGCTTCTGCGCGCCGCGGCGGACGATCAGCAGCAATTCCTCGGGCGTGTAGAACTGCAGCCGCAGCGGGATGCCGAAGCGGTCACGCAATGGAGTCGCCAGTAACCCGGCGCGGGTGGTGGCGCCGACCAGGGTGAAGGGCGGCAGGTCGATCCGCACGGTGCGCGCCGCCGGCCCCTCGCCGATGATCAGGTCGAGCTGGAAATCCTCCATCGCCGGATAGAGGGTTTCCTCCAGCGCCGGCTGCAGGCGGTGGATCTCGTCCACGAAGAGCACATCGCGCGGCTGCAGGTTGGTCAGGATGGCCGCGAGGTCCCCTGCCCTTTGCAGCACCGGGCCGGAGGTGGCGCGGAAGCCCACCCCCATCTCCCGCGCCACGATCTGCGCCAGGGTCGTCTTGCCCAGGCCCGGCGGGCCGTGCAGCAGCACATGGTCTAGTGCCTCGCCGCGCGCCTTCGCCGCCTGGATGAAGATGGCCAGGTTCTCGCGCAGCGATTTCTGGCCGGTGAAGTCGTCCAGCGTCTGCGGCCGGAGGGTGGCCTCGGCGGCATCCTCCTCGCTGCGATGAGGGTCGGCGATGCGCTCGCTCATGGGCAGGGTACTTTCATCGCGGCGCCAGTTCCTTCAGCGCCTCGCGGATCAGGGTCTCGAGCCCCGCTCCCTCCCCGGCCCGCTCGGCCACCCGCGCCACGGCCGACGCTGCCTCGGGCCGCTTCCAGCCAAGATTGGTGAGCGCCGAGATGGCGTCCGCGGTCGCGCGGTCGCCCGGGGCGAGGTCCGCCGCCACCGCGGCGACGCCAGCGGCGAAGGCAGGGCCGGTCGGCATCGCGCCAACCCGCTCGCGCAGTTCGGAGACAAGGCGGGCTGCCAGCCGGGGGCCGACACCGGGGGCGCGGCTCAGCGCGCCCTTGTCGCCCGACATCAGCGCGCGGGCGAGATCGGCCGGCGAGAGGGTGGAAAGCAACGCCAGGGCCAGCTTCGGCCCGACGCCCTGGATCGCGGTGAGCAGGCGGAACCAGTCGCGCTCCGCCGCCTCGGCGAAGCCGTAGAGGGTGATGGCATCCTCCCGCACCACCGTCTCCACCAGCAGGGAGCCCATGCCGGGCGGCGGCGGCAGGGCGGCGAGCGTGCGCGCCGAGCAGGCCACCAGATAGCCGACGCCGTTCACGTCGAAGATGCAGCCGCCCTCGAAGGGCGTGTCCAGCTTTCCGGTCAGCTTGCCGATCATGCGGAAATGCGGCCTTTCGCCAGGGCCACCCGGGTGGAGCGGTGATGCGCGTGGCAGATGGCCACCGCCAGGGCGTCCGAGGCATCGGCGCGCTTCAGCGTGGCGCCGGGCAGCAGGCGGCGCACCATCTCCGCCACCTGCTCCTTCTCGGCGTGGCCGGTGCCGACCACGGCGCGCTTCACTTCCATGGCCTGGTATTCCGCCACGGGCAGCCCCGCCAGCGCGGGCGCCAGCAGCACCACGCCGCGCGCCTGGCCGAGCTTCAGCGCCGCGCCAGGGTTCTTGTTGACATAGGTGTGCTCCACCGCCGCCTCGTCCGGCTTCCAGAGGTCCATCAGCGCGTTCAGTGCGCGATGGATCTGGCAGAGCCGCTCGGCCAGGGAAAGGTCGGTGCTGGTAGAGATCACGCCGTCGGCGATGTGCCGCAACCGGTTGCCGTTGCTCTCCACCACCCCCCAGCCGGTGTGCTGCAGCCCGGGGTCGAGGCCGAGAAGGCGCACCATGCCCCCGGACATGCCGCTCAGGCCGAAAGCTTCTGCAGCACGGCCTCGGGCATCTCAAAATTGGCCGTTACCGTCTGCACGTCGTCATGCTCGTCCAGCACGTCGACCAGCTTCAGCACGGAGCGCGCCTGCTCCTCGTCCAACTCGACGGTGACGTTCGGGCGCCACTCCAGCTTAGCGCTCTCCGCCGGGCCGAATTTCTCTTCCAGCGCATCGCGGACGGCGAACAGATCCTCGACGGCGGTGCGGATCTCGTGCCCTTCCTCGCTGCTCTCCACATCGGCGGCACCGGCCTCGATGGCGGCCTCCAGCACGTCATCGGCGCTGCCGACGCTGGCGGGGAAGCGCACCACGCCCAGCCGCTCGAACTGGAAGGCGACCGAGTTGGTCTCGCCCAGCGCCCCGCCATACTTGCTGAAGGCCGAGCGGATGTCGGAGGCGGTGCGGTTGCGGTTGTCGGTCAGCGTCTCGACAATGATGGCGACGCCGGCCGGGCCATAACCCTCGTAGCGCACCTCGACATAGTCCTCGCCGCCCCCCGCGCCGGTCGCCTTCTTGATGGCCCGGTCGATCGTGTCCTTGGTCATGTTGGCGACGCGCGCCGCCTGCACCGCCGAGCGCAGCCGTGGGTTGGAGGCCGGGTCGGGCAGGCCCTGCCGGGCGCTCACCGTGATTTCGCGGATCAGCTTGGCGAAGATGCGCGCTCGCTTGGCGTCCTGCGCGCCCTTCCGGTGCATGATGTTCTTGAACTGGGAATGGCCGGCCACGCGCTGCTCTCCGGTATTCTCGGGATGTTCCGGGCTTTCGCGGTCCTATAACGCTCCGCGCGGCCGGATGCGAGGGGGCGCGGCCCCGATTGCGGCCTGAGCGCCGGCGGCGGAACCGGCCCGGCCTGAGCCGTCAGGCCGCCGGCATGGCGGGCGCCAGCTGGCCGCCCAGGCGCACCGGCTCGATCCGCCTCGCGAGGCCCGTGGCGTCGTCCGTCTCCACGAAGACGCCGGACAGCGTGGCAGCCCCCTCGGCGGGGGCCAGCTTCTCGCCCGGCACCTTGCGCCAGAAGCGCAGCGCGGCGCCGCCCTTCTGCATGCCGATCACGCTGTCATAGTCGCCGCACATGCCGGCATCGGTCATGTAGGCGGTGCCGTTCTCCAGGATGCGCTGGTCGGCGCTCGGCACATGGGTATGGGTGCCCACCACCAGGCTCACCCGTCCGTCGAAGCTGTGCGCGAAGCCCATCTTCTCGCTGGTCGCCTCGGCGTGGATGTCCACCACGATGGCCTGCACGCTGCCGCCAGCGCCCATGCTGTATTTCGCCAGCTCCGCCTGCGCGCCACGGAAAGGATCGTCCAGCGGTTCCATGAACAGCCGGCCCATGACGTTCAGCACCAGCGCCTTGCGGCCGCCGGGCACCTCGACCACCGTCGCCCCGCGCCCCGGCGTGCCGGGCGGGTAGTTCAGCGGGCGGATCAGCCGCGGCTCGCCGTCGATGAAGCCGATGATCTCCTTGCGGTCCCAGGAGTGGTTGCCGAGCGTCAGCACATCCGCCCCGGCGGCCAGGAAGGCGCGCACCATCTCGGGCGAGACGCCGAAGCCGTGGCTGGCATTCTCGGCGTTCACCACCACGAGGTCGGCCTTCAGGCGGGCCCGCAGGCCGGGCAACTCGGCAGTCAGGGCATCGCGGCCGGCACGCCCGACCACGTCGCCCAGGAACAGGATCCGCAACGCGTCTTATCCTCTTTCGATTGAGATGAAGCCGGCCTCGGTGGCGATGCCGGCGAGCGGCTGGTCATGCGCGCCGACCGGCACGGCCGGCACCTCCTGCGACGCATAGGCCACACCGATGGCGCGGGCGCCGGGCAGCCCGGCGAGCGTCCGGTCGTAATAGCCGCCGCCATAGCCCAGGCGCATGCCGGTGCGATCGAAGGCCAGCAACGGCACCAGCAGGAAATCGGGCACGACCACCTCGCCGCCGGCAGGGCTGCCGGCGGGAATGGAAGTGCCGAAGCGCCCGGGTGCCAGCGCCGCGCCAAAGCGCCAGCGATGGAAGGCAAGCGGGCGGCCACGCGGCGGCGTCACTGGTAGCGCCAGGGTATGGCCAGCGGCCTCCAGGCGGCGCATCAGCGGGCGGATGTCGATCTCCTGCCCCATCGGCCAGAAGCCGGCAACCACTGCGCCCTGCGGCGGAGGACAGGCGGCTAGCACCACCTCGGCCAGCGCTTCGGCGGCGCCTTGGTGGTCCAGCACGTCGCGCGCGGCGAGCGCCGCCTGCCGCATCGCGGCTTTCGCGGCGGCCAGCGGCGGCGGATCGGCGAAAGGATCGGGGGAAAGGACGTGCGGAGCCGCCATGGCCGTTGGCGTATTATCCTCCTAAGGCCTGCGTGAGCAGGTGGGCGCCAGGTAGCCGGACCAAGATCCGGCCAGAGCCAGCTCCCGGAGGATGCTTATTGGCCCCAGGGATAAATTGCCTGACGCACCGGGCAGCTCCGCGACCCCACATTTAGGGACGGCCAAGCGAGGCGGCAATGCCCTCGATCCGTTCGGCGATGCGGCTCAGGCGGTCCGCCAGGCGCGGATCAGCGGCTCCGCCCTGGGGCGGCGCCACGCGGGCGCGCGAAAGCTCGACCCGCAGGTCGTGAATCTCGTCCGCCAGCAACAGCGCGGCCAGCAGCAGCAGCCGGCTCTCGCCGTACTGGCCGCCCATGGCGCGGATCGAGGCGACGCGGCGGTCCACATCGGCCGCCAGGGCGATCAGGTGCCCTTCCTGTCCATCCTCGCAGGAGACGGGGTGGGTATAGCCGCCAACGCGGACCGTGACCTGACCCAAGCTCAGCTCTCCTTGCTGCTGTCGTCACCCGGCAGGACCGGGTTGACCGAATCGGGCGCCGCGACGCCCTGCTCCCCCGGGGCCGTGGCGCCCGCGTTTTCGATATCGGCCAATGCGCTGCGCAACCGCTCCAGGGTTTCGTCGAGCCGTGCGGACAGCGCGGCCACCGCTTCGGGCGAAACGCCAGCGGCCTGCGGCGGCCGGGCCGCAAGGGCCGCCGCCAACCGTTCCACCGCCTGCTCTAGCCGGGCCGCGGCGTCGCCAACTCCATCGCTCATGCTGCCGCCCTTGCTCGCGCCATACCTATCATTAACAGAGGCTTTACGCGGCGGGCGCGGCCAGGGTCAACGCCACGAGCCCCGGAGCCGCTGCGCCGCGAAACAGAACCATGGGAAAGAGTTGCATGGACGCGGTCCAGCCGCCAGTCCGGGGTCTCCCGAGGGGCATCATCCTGCGAAGTGCCGCACAGGCCGGGATGGCCTTGCGGCTGGCGCGGGAGCTTGGCTGCGCGGGTCCCCTCTCCTTGGTCTCCCCACCCGGCGCCGCGCGCTGGCTCGGGCCGCGCCTGTTCCTGGCGATGGTCGAGGCGGCCGCGCGGTCGGCGCCGGGCCTGGTACTCTTGCCGGCGCTCGACTGCCGCGGCGCGCCTGGCTTCGCGCTGGCGGCGCTTCGCGCCGGGGTGCCTGTGGTGGTGCTGGAGCCCGGCTGCCCGGCCTTTCCGGCCGTGGCGGAAGCAGCGGCCGCCCTTCCCGGAGTGGCGCTCTGGCCGGCACCGCCACCCGCGCTCGACCTCGGGCCCAGGAATAGCCTGGATCCGGCCACACAAATCCGTTTGCACCAATGGCTTGGCACGGAAGAAGCCGGGGGGTGATGGTGACAGCGCGGTAAGGCTCGGGTAAAGCCCGAGCACCGCGCCGTTACGGAAGGAATCACCATGAAGCTCACGCGCCGCGTGAAGGAAATCCTCTCCTGGTATGAGAGCGACAATCCGGGCACCAAGGCCAACCTCGCCCGCATCCTGATGGAGGGCAAGCTCGGTGGTACTGGCCGTCTGGTGATCCTGCCGGTGGATCAGGGCTTCGAGCACGGCCCGGCCCGCTCCTTCGCCCCGAACCCCGCCGCCTATGACCCGCGCTACCACTTCGAGCTGGCGATCGAGGCCGGGCTCTCCGCCTATGCCGCCCCGCTCGGCATGATCGAGGCGGGCGCCGCCACCTATGCCGGCGCCATCCCGACCATCCTGAAGGTGAACAGCTCCAACAGCCTGTCCACCACCAAGGACCAGGCCGTGACGGCCACCGTCGCCGACGCGCTGCGGCTCGGCTGCTCCGCCATCGGCTTCACCATCTATCCGAGCTCCGAATACCAGTTCGAGATGATGGAGGAGCTGCGCGAGCTGGCCGAGGAAGCCAAGGCGGCCGGCCTCGCCGTCGTGGTGTGGTCCTATCCGCGCGGCCCGATGCTGGACAAGACGGGCGAGACGGCACTCGACATCTGCGCCTATGCCGCGCACATGGCCGCTCTGCTCGGCGCCCACATCATCAAGGTGAAGCCGCCGACCGAGGCGATCTCGCTTGAAGCCGCGAAGAAGACCTACGAGAAGAACCCGGTCCCCGAGATCGGCACCCTCTCGGGCCGCATCCGGCACGTCGTGCAGGCCTGCTTCGGCGGCCGCCGGATCGTGGTCTTCTCCGGCGGCGAGGCCGGCACTGCGGAGTCGATCGTCGAGATGGCCCGGGGCATCCATGCCGGCGGCGGCAACGGCTCGATCATCGGCCGCAACACCTTCCAGCGTCCGAAGGAAGAGGCGCTGAAGCTGCTGGCCGACATCATTTCCGTCTACAAGTCGTCCAACTGATGACCGCGTCCGCCCCGGCGGATGCGCATGGCGGCAGCGGGGAGACCCGCTGCCGCCTCTACCTGATCACGCCCCCGGCCCTGGACCCCGCGCGCTTCGCCGAGGACCTGGCGCGGGCGCTGGATGCCGGCGACGTCGCCGCCGTGCAGCTCCGCCTCAAGGATCTCGACGACGACGCCCTGCGCCGCGCCATCGACGTGCTGCGCCCCGTCGTCCAGTCCCGCGACGTCGCCTTCCTGCTGAACGACCGCGCCGACCTCGCCGCGCAGACCGGCTGCGATGGCGCCCATCTCGGCCAGACCGATGGCGACCACGCCGCCGCGCGCAAGATGCTGGGCCCAGACCGCACGCTGGGCATCACCTGCCATGGCAGCCGCCACCTGGCCATGCAGGCCGGGGAAATCGGCGCTGACTACGTCGCCTTCGGCGCCTTCTTTCCCACCACCACCAAGGCGGTGGAACACAAGGCCGAACCCGACCTGCTGGAATGGTGGTCGGAGATGTTCGAGCTGCCCTGTGTCGCCATCGGCGGCATCACGGCGGCGAACTGCGCCCCCCTGGTGCGGGCGGGAGCGGATTTCCTGGCGGTGGTCGGGGCGGTCTGGAATCACCCGGAAGGCCCTGCGGCCGGTGTGCGGGCCATGAATGCAGCGATCGCCGCCGCCTGAGCGGCCGCCTCCGCACGAGCCTCAGGGGCGGCGCGGGAAGGCCTCGCCGGTGACGGGGCAGCCAGGCGGGTCCGGCAACCGCGCGATGCGCGCCCGCAATTCGGCGGCATGCCCATCGGCGCCGCGCTGCTGGTCCGGTTGCTGGCCGGCGGGATAGGCGCCGACCACCAGCAGATCATCGGTCGCTTCCAGGCATTGGTGGCCGGTACCGGCGGGCAGCACGACGACGTCGCCGCCGCTCAGCACGAAATCCTGACCCTCCGCACCGCCCAGCCGGACCTTGGTCCGCCCGGTCACGATGGCCAGGGCCTCATGCGCTGTGGTGTGGAAGTGGACATAGGGGAAGATGCCGTCGCGCCAGGCGGGCGGCCAGCCATGGCGGGCGAACAGCGCCTCCGCCGCCTCGGGCTGGCCTACCGGCACGACGGCCCGGTAGATCCGGACCGGCAGCCGGGGATTATTGGGTGCGTCCGCCTGGCCTTCCAGCCAGATGTTCTCGGCTTGCAAATGGTCTCTCCTTCTGTGTGGAAGGCGAACGGCCCGCCGGCCACAAGGGTTGCGCTCAAGCCCCAGTCAGCAGCCCCGGTCAGCCGGGCAGCCGCAGGACCGGCCCTCCGGCCGCCTCGGCATCAGCGGCATCATGCGTGACCAGTAGCACGGGGAGAGCGCGGGCGGCGGCGTGGTCCAGCACGAAGCGGCGGAAACGGCCCCGCAGACCGGCATCCAGCCCGCCGAAGGGCTCGTCGAGCAGCAGGGCGCGCGGCTCCGCCAGCAGCACGCGCAACAGGGCCACCCGCGCCCGCTGCCCGCCGGAGAGCCCGGCCGGGTCGCGCGCCGCGAAGCCCGGCATCTCCGCCTCCGCCAGCGCCGCGGCGATCCGCGCCTGCCGCTCGGCGCGGGACAGGCCGGCCCGCAAGCCGAAACCGAGATTGCCGGCCACCGAAAGATGCGGGAACAGCAGGTCGTCCTGGAACAGGATGCCCAGGCGGCGCCGCTCAGGCGGGCGAGCGGTGGTGTCCTCCCCGTCGAGCAGGACCGTTCCCTCCCCTGTCAGACCAGGACCGGGTGTGCCGCAGAGCCAGGCGAGCAGGCTGGACTTGCCGCAGCCGCTCGGCCCCATGAGCGTCACCACCTGCCCGGGCGCGACGTCGAGGGAAAGCGGTGGGAAAAGGGCCCGCCCGGCACGCCGCAGCACCACCGCACGCAGCGCGAGGCCTCTCATGCCGCACGCAGCCCGGCGCGGCGCCGCCAGACCCAGCGCGGCAGTTGCAGGGCCAGGACGTAGCAGCCCAGCGGAATGGCGGCCTGGAGCGTGGCGAAGACGCCGAGCACCCGGCGATCGCCCCCGGCCGCGAGGGCCAGTGCCTCGGTCGTCAGCGTCGCGAAACGCCCGGCCCCCGCAAAGAGCGTGGCGAGATATTGCCCGACGCTGACGGCCACCCCGATCGCCGCCGCAGCCAGGAGCGGCCGCAGCAGGATCGGCAGCTTCACCGTGCAGAGCACCCGCAGCGGCCCGGCGCCCAGGCTGGCGGCGCTGCGTGCGAGGCGCGGGTCCAGCGCCGCCCAGGGCGCGACGAGCGCCAGCAGCACATAAGGCTGCACGAAGACCAGATGCGCCCAGAGCACCGCCGGCCAGCCGCCATCCAGCCCGAGTTGCAGCAGCAGCACCTGCAGGCCGAAGAGGAAGCCCGTCTGCGGCAGCAGCAGCGGCAGATAGGTCAGGCCGAGCAGCCAGGGCCGGGCGGCAGGGCCATGGCGCGCCACGGCCTCCAGCGCCGCGACCGCCAGCAAGAGCGCCAGTGCGGTGGCCGGCAGCGCCACCGCCAGGGTCGCCCCCGCCGGGCCGAGCAGCCCCGCGCGCTGCGCCGACCAGGTGGCGAGATCGAGCCGGCGCGGCCAGAGGTCGGGAAAACGCCAGGGTCCGGCCACCGACCAGAGCAGCATGGCGCCGAGGCTGGCCAGGGCCAGCATCAGCAAGGCCGGCAGGAGCAGACCACCCAGCCGCACCAGCGAAGCGCCGAAATCGGTCCCGGAGGCCGACCAGCGCCGTCCTGCCCTCGCCACCAGCCATGTCGCCGCATGCCAAGCGCCGATGGCGGCGAGCGTCAGCGCCAGCAGCAGAGTGGCGGCTGCGGCGGCCGGCAGGTTCATGGCGAGATCGCGGTCGAGGAACCAGCGCACCGGCAGCACCGCCAGCGGCGGCGGGCTACCCGGCCCAAGCAGCAGCGCCATGTCCACCGCCCCGAGCGAATAGGCGAGCACCGCATGGAGCGGCAGGCGGATCTGCCTATGCACCAGGGGAAAGACCACCTTCAGCCAGGCCAGCGGCGTCGGCTGGCCGAGCAGGCGTGCTGTCGTCATGAGACGCGCGGCGGGGACCTGGTTCAGTGCGGCGAGGCTCATCAGCAGCAGCCAGGGCGCCTCCTTCAGCGCCAGGCCCAGCATCAGCGCGATGCCCCAGGGATCGTTCACCGTGGCCAGATCGGGTGGGCGGACCCAGCCCAGCGGGGCAGCCAGGAGCCGCGCGAGAAGACCGCTCGGCGCCGCCAGGGCCAGGAAGCCGACGCCCATGGCCAGATGCGGGGCCGCCAGCAGCGGCGCCAGCCAGAGCTGGGCGCGGCGGAACAGCGGGTGGTCGTGGAAGGCGGCGCAGAACAGGGCCACGGCAAGCAGCGACAGCGCCGTGGCGCCGAGGCCGCTGACCAGGGTCAGCCGCACCGAGACGCCGAGCCCCGGCTCGGCCAGCAGGCGGCGCCAGGGATCGAGGCTCCAGCCTTGCGCGCCGAGCGCCGGAAAGTGCCCGAAGGCCGGCATCAGCGTTCCGGCCAGCCCCGCGAGCACCGGCAGCAGAACCACGCCGACCAGCAGCAGCACGGGCAGGCAGGCCGGCAGCCGCACCCGCTCAGCGCCCGTTCCCGGCGACCCGGCGTTCCCATTCCGCGGTCAAGCGAGTCATCCAGCTCGGATGCGGCTCGGCGAGCGGCACGCCCAGTTCAGCATTGGTCAGTGCGCCTGGCAGGCGCGGCAGTTCCTCGAAGCGGCGGCGGTCGGCGGGGGAGAGGCGGGAAAGATCCAGCACCGTCGGGGTGCCGAGCTTGCGCGGGTCTTGTGCCTCGGCCTGGGCTTCCGGCGAGAGCAGGAAATTCGCCACCACCAGCGCCGCCTCGGGCTGCGCGGCGTTGAAGGGAATGCCGACGAAGGAACAATTGCCGATGCCGCCGCGCGCCAGCACGTAGCTACGCACCGTCTCGGGCAGCAGCCCGTCGGCGATGGCGGCGGCCGCCTCGGCGGGATTGAAGGAGATCATCAGGTCGATCTCGCCGTCGTTCAGCAGGTTGCGCTGCGCCGGGCCGCTTTCAGGAAAGGTCCGGCCCTGCCGCCAGAGATGCGGCCGCAATGTGCCATACCATTCCCAGAGCGGGGCGGTGAGCAGGGTGAAGCTGCGCTCTGCCACCGGTCGGGCCAGAGCGGCGGGGTCCGGCACCGTCTCGTAGAGCGCCTGCTTGAGGAAGGTGGCGCCCAGGAAGTTCCGCGCATTGGGGTGCGTCAGCCGGCCCGGATGGGCTGCTGCCCAGTCGACCATGGCGAGCATCGAGCGCGGCGGGTCCGGCAGCCGCGCGCTGTCATGGATGAAGACCACCTGCGCCGTCCGCCAGGGCGCCGCCAGCCCCTCCACGGGAATGGTGAAGTCGGTCACGGTGGCTGGCTTGCCGACCGTATCCACCAGGATGAAGTTGGGCAGTTCCCCGGTGATCCGGCGCAGCAGGCCCTGCTGCTTCATCGCCAGGAAGTTCGGGCCATTGATCCAGACCAGATCCACCGCGCCGTACCGTGCCTGCCCGGCGGCGCGCTCCGCGACCACCCGGGCCACGGCCTCGGCGGTGTCGCGCAGCCGGATGTGGCGCAAGGCGACGCCATGCAGCGCCTCCACCCGCCGCGCCGCCCAGGCGATGAAGGCGTTGGTACGCGCATCCCCGGCCCAGGCATGGAAATTGACCTCCTGCCCCGCGGCGCGACGGAGCACCTCGTCCCAGGGGCTGGCGGCCGGGATGACGGCCGGCGTTTCGTCGGCCTGCGCGGTCGGGGCGAGCAGCCCGGCGGCCAGGCCGCCCAGGGCAGCGCCGAGGGCGCGGCGGGGCAGGCTCATGCGGAGACCGCCCGGCGCGCCAGCCGCGCCGCGCGCGCCGCCGCTACCCGCTCCGCCAGCACCTCCTCGTGGAAGCGGTCGCAGCCGATGCAGAGATTGGCATAGGGTCGGCCCTGTGGCGTGGCGGTGTGCGACTTCGCGATGAAGGCCTCGGCCGACCAGCCATCCGCCAGGCCCATCCGCTCCGGCTCGCCACGACTGATCGCCTCATAGGCCGGGTCACCGCGCAGGCTGTCGAGGATTTCGAGCAGCGGCTCCTCCGTGAGGTTGCCGAGCGGCAGCCGCGTCTTCAGGCAACAGGGGTAGACCGAGCCGTCCGGCTCGATGGAAACCTCCGAGCCGGCCTCGCCATAGCGCAGGAAGTTCAGCCCGCCGGACCAGCGATTGCAGAAATTGTCCGCCAGGGTCGCGGTGGAAAGGCCGTTCTCCCAGGCGCGGCCGCGTGGCCAGAGCTTGCCGATCCAGCTTTCCGGTGTGGCACCGAAGAAGGAGAAGAGCGGCCCTTCCTCCTCCAGCGCCTTGCGGTTCTGCACCGCGATGCCGGAAGGGCGCATGCCCTGCGCCTGCATCATCGCCGAGAGCCGATGGCGCCAGGCTTCCTGCTTCGCTGTGCCCTCCATGCCGACATGGAAGTCATCCAGCCCGGCCACGGAGATCATCCAGACGCCGCGCGCCAGCAATTCGCCGATAATGGCCGGGGTGAGCAGGTCGCCGGTGGTCTGCACCACCACCTTCACGCCGCCCTGCACCGCATAGCGCGCCGCCAGCCCTTCCAGGATCGGGTAGGTCACGCGCTGGCGCACCGGGTCGAGCAGCGCCTCCCCGCCGGCCAGGATGACACGGCCGGGCTTTTCCGCCCCGCCGCCTTCCGGCACGGCGTCGCGCCAGGTCAGGCGGGGCGGCAGGTTCTCCAGCACCAGGCGGCTGTTACGCTCGGCCTCGGCCACCACCGCCTCCAGCTCCGCCCGCACATAGGGGCGGAAGCGCGCCTCATAACAGTGGCGGCACTTGCGATGACAGGCCCAGCAGGCGACCCAGTAGATCGACTCCATGCGACTCCTCCTGGCAGGACGTCATCAGGCAGATGGGCGGGCCGCCTCGAAGCGCAGCGGCCCGGTGCCGATCACGTTCCGCAGGAGGGCGTGGCGCGGGCGAGGCCGCCGAACAGATCCAGCATCCGCTCGCGCCAGCCCGCCACCGGGTCGCCGGTCTCCAGCAGCTCCAGGGGCGAGACCGTGCGCGCCCACTGGAAGCCGCCGAACACGGCGTAGTCGCCATAGTCCGGCGCCTCGCCGCCCAGGAAGGGTTGCTCCCGCAGCACCGCGCGCAGGGGCTCCAGCACGGCGCGGAAGGCGGGCAGCCGCGCCTCGCGCCCTTCCGTCACCTGCTCCAGCCGCATGCCGAAGCGGGCCTCGCGGCTGGCGCGGAAATAGGCCTTCTGCCCCTCGCCAAGCCATTGCGGGATATCGCTGACGATCAGCCGCACAAGCTGCGCGTTCAGCACCGTGTCGGCCCAGGTGGCGATGAAGCGGCTGGCAGCGGGCGTGCCGGGAAACAGCGCCGGCCGATCGGGATAGGCCCGCTCCAGATACTCGGCGATGGCCCAGGAATCGAAGACCACCCGCTCGTCATCCCGCAGCACGGGCACCTTGGCCTGGCCGGAGAAGGCGATGGCCTCCACCTCGGTGAAGCGCCAGGGCTGACACTCCGCGTCCAGCCCCTTGTGCGCCAGCGCCATGCGCGCCCGCCAGCAATAGGGGCTGAAGCGGCGCGCCGGATCGGCGCCGGCCAGCTCGTAGAGCACACGCGGCATGCCGCTCAGCGCCCCCGGATATTGGCGGCGGTCTGACCGAATAGCACTGAGCGCGATTCGGAGCTCACTGTCGGATTGGCGTTGATCTCCTGCGCCCGGGCATAGGCCCGCTGCGTCGCCGGCCTCTGGCCCACCGCCGCGAACCAGCGGGCCAGGTTGGGGAAGTCCTCGAGCTTCTGGCCCTGGCGCTCATAGGGCACGATCCAGGGGTAAATGGCCATGTCGGCGATGGAATAGGCCTCCCCCGCCACGAATTCGCGGTCGGCGAGGCGGCGGTCCAGCACGCCATAGAGGCGGTTGGTCTCGTTCACATAGCGCTCGATGGCATAGGGGATCTTCTCCGGGGCGTAGTTGGAGAAGTGGTGGTTCTGCCCGGCCATCGGGCCGAGCCCGCCCATCTGCCAGAACAACCATTGCAGCACCTCGGCCCGCCCGCGCACCTCGGAGGGCGGCGGGATGAAGCGGCCGATCTTGTCGGCGAGATAGAGCAGGATCGCGCCGCTCTCGAACAGCGACACGGGCGCGCCGCCGCCGGCCGGCTCGGTATCCAGGATGGCGGGAATGCGGTTGTTGGGTGCGATGGCCAGGAATTCGGGGCGGAACTGCTCGCCTTTGCTGATGTTCACCGGGATCAGGCGATAGGGCAGCCCGGCCTCCTCCAGGAACATGGTGATCTTGTGCCCGTTCGGCGTCGTCCAGTAGTGCAGCTCGATCATGGCAGCGTCTCCGTCGGGTCGCGGCGTGCCGCGGACTGCCGGTGACGCTAGGGCGCGGCCTCCGCAGCCACAAGACGGGGAAATAGGGAGCGGGGCGGCGCGATGCCGGAAGCCACGGAGCAGCGGCGGGGCGGGAGCGGCCGCCCGGCCGGCGGGAAGGGCCGAAGCGGGGCGGCATCGGGCGAGCGCATCGCTGGACTGTGCCCGCATTCCGTGCATCCGGACGCAAGCCAGACTATCGTATTAGGAGCCAGGCGCCGCTTGGATTATCCTGTTAGGGTGCAAGGGATGCAACACCAGGCGCAGGCAGGCTGCAAAGCGTAATGGCGACGATCCTGATCCTGGACGACCGGACCACAAACCGGAACATTTTCTCGCGCCTTGCCCAGTCCCTGGAGCCTGACATTCAGGTGGAGGCCTTCGGCGACCCTGCCCTGGCGCTCGACTGGCTGCGGGAGAAGAGCGCCGATCTCGTCGTCACCGATTTCCGCATGCCAGGGATGAATGGTGCCGAGTTCACGCGCCGGCTCCGCACCCTGCAGCAGGAGCCGACGGCGGCCGACATCCCGGTGATCGTCATCACGGCCTACAGCGACCGCTCCTACCGCCTGCAGGCGCTGGAGGCGGGTGCGACGGACTTCCTGCTCAGCCCGGTCGACCATACCGAGTTCCTGACGCGGGCGCGCAACCTGCTGCGGATGCGTCGCCAGGCGCAGATCATCCAGCGCCGCGCCGCCATCCTCCAGCGGGAGCTGGAGCACAGCACCCGCTCACGCGAGGAATTGCTGCGAGACAGTCGCCAGGCCCTGGCCCAGGTCATCGATACCGTCCCGGCTCTCATCAGCGCTGCCGACCGGCAGGGGCGCTGCGTCTTCGTCAATGCCCTACAGGCCCGATTCGCGGGCGCCTCACCCGAGGCGCTGGTGGGGCATGACGTGACCCGCCTCTTTGGGCCGGAACGCGCCGCCCATTCCTGCACGCTGGACCAGCTGGTGTTTCGCAGTGGAGAGCCGCTGCCGGAACGGGAAGAGGAGGCGACCGGCGCCGACGGCGTCCTCCGCAGCTTCCTCACCACAAAAGCCCCGCTGCGAAATGCGCGCGGAGAGCTGGTGGCGGTGCTGACGACCGCCATCGACATCACCGAACGCAAGCAGGCCGAGCGTCGGCTGGGTCATATGGTCCACCACGACGCGCTGACCGGACTGCCCAACCGGGTCGGCCTCAACGACCGCATCCGCCGCGAACTGGCGCGCGGCCGGCGCGGCGATCACCTCTTCGCCCTGCTGCTATTCGACCTGGACCGCTTCAAGGCGGTCAACGACGCCCTCGGCCACCACATGGGCGACGCATTGTTGCGCAGCGTCGCCCAGCGGCTCGCCGGGGCGTTGCAGCCGGGCGAGACCCTGGCCCGGCTCGGCGGCGACGAATTCGCCATTCTGCAGACCGAGATCACCAGCGCCGAGGAGGCCGCCGAGCTGGCTGAGCGGGTGATCGCCATCCTGGCCGATCCGTTCCGCTGCGAAGGGCACAATCTCTCCGTCACCGCCAGCCTCGGCATCACGCTGCACCCGCGAGATGGCACCGATGCCGATGAATTGCTGCGCAATGCCGATCTGGCCATGTACCGCGCCAAGGCGGAAGGCCGCAGCGTCTGGCGATTCTTCGCGGCACCGATGGAGGAGCATGCCCGACAGGCGATGCAGATCGAGGCCGATCTGCGTGCCGCCCTTGGGCGTGGCGAGCTGTGCCTGCACTACCAGCCGCAGGTTGAGCTGAGCAGCGGCCGCATCGTGGGTGCCGAGGCGCTGCTGCGCTGGCGCCGCGGGGAGACCCTGGTGGCGCCGGGCGGCTTCCTCTCCGTGGCGGAGGAAACCGGGCTGATCGGTCCGATCAACGAATGGGTGATGGGCGAGGCCTGCCGCCAGGCCGCCGCCTGGAGCGCTGACGGGACGCCGCTGCGCATTGGCGTGAACCTCTCGCCAATCCAGTTCCGTCATCAGGACGTGCCTGCCATGGTGCTGCGTGCCCTGGCGGAGAGTGGGCTCGACCCCTCCCTGCTGGAGCTGGAGCTGACCGAGGGCATCCTGATGAACCAGGGCAAGGAGATGGCGGCGATCCTGCAGCGCTTGCGGGATCGCGGCGTTCACCTTTCGGTGGATGATTTCGGCACCGGCTATTCGTCGCTTAGCTACGTGAAGAACTTCCCGGTTGACCGCCTGAAGATTGATCAGTCCTTTGTCGGCGGCATGACAACCGAGCCGAACGACGCCGCCATCGTGCGCACCATTATCGAGCTGGCCCATATGCTCCGGTTGCAGGTGATCGCGGAGGGCGTGGAGACGGAGGAACAGCTGGAGGCGCTGCGCGCCGAAGGCTGCGACGAGGTGCAGGGCTACTATTTCAGCCGGCCGCTGCCGGCCGATGCCTTCACCCGGTTGCTGCGGAGCGGTTTCAAGGCGTCAGCGGGGGGGGCGACGCCTCTGCCCGAGCCCGTGGCGGCGCCGCACTCGGACCCGTGAGGGCAGGATGACGACCCCCCCCGGGGATGCGCCGCCGCGCGGCCTGCTCTCCCGGCTGGCGGCCCGGCTGCGCAACCGGCCGGATAGTGAACACGAGATGAGCTTCAACCGGCTCGTCTTCGCGATCATCATCGTCGTCGCCCTGCTGCTCGGCGATTCCCCCAGCGCAAGTGACGCGCTGATCGGGATGGCCATCTACATCCCCCTCGCCTGCGCCGTGCTGGCGCATATCCTGGTTTCGCCGAGCATCTGCCCGCCCCGGCGCCTGGCGGCGCTGCTGCTCGACTGCGGCTTTCTCTCCTGGCAGCTGCATCTGGGCGGCGAGCCGGCCGCGGCGTTCTTCCCCATCTATCTGTGGGTGGTCTTCGGCAATGGCTTCCGCTTCGGGCTGCCCTGGCTGCGGCTGGCGATGCTGGTGGCGCTGGCCGGCTTCGGCGCCGTGGTCGCCACCACCCCGTTCTGGACCACTCAACTCCACCTCGCCATCGGCCTCTGGTTCGGCCTGCTGCTGCTCCCCCTCTACGCCGGGACGCTGATCCGCAAGCTCTCCCAGGCCCGGCAGCAGGCGGAGGCGGCCAATGAGGCGAAGTCGCTGTTCCTGGCCAGCGTCAGCCACGAATTGCGCACGCCGCTCAACGCCATCATCGGCATGGGGGGCCTGCTGCGCGAGTCGCGTCTGGACGCCGAGCAGGTGGAGATGGCGCAGACCATCGACAGCGCCGCCCGTGCCCTGCTGTCGCTGATCGAGGACATCCTCAGCCTGTCCCGCATCGAGGCGGGACGGATGCCGATCGCCAATGCCGCCTTCGACGCCGGCGAGATGCTGGTCGAGCTGCGCGCCCTTCTGGCCACGGAGTGCCGCGCCAAGGGGCTGCGCTTCTCGCTGCATGTGACGCCGCGCACGCCGCTGCGGCTGGTCGGGGACCGGCGCCACCTGCTGGAGGTGCTGCTGAACCTCGCCGGCAATGCGGTGAAGTTCACCGCAGAGGGCGGCATCACCGTGGCGCTGGATGTGGCGCCGGGCGAGGGGATCGGCGATGGCCCGCAGCTCATCGCCGAGGTGTCCGACACCGGCATCGGCATCGCGCCGGAAGCCCAGCAGCGCATCTTCGAGGCCTTCACCCAGGCCGATTCCAGCATCATCAACCGCTTTGGCGGCACCGGCCTCGGCCTGGCCATCTGTCGCCGCCTCGTGCGGCTGATGGGCGGCGAGATCAGCGTGACCTCGGCGCCCGGCAGCGGCAGCACCTTCCGCTTCAGCGTGCCCATCGGCTTGGCGGATCCCGCGTCGGAGCTGGCGGGGTCGGCGGCCTTCGAGGGGGTCACGGTGGTGCTGCTGCATCCCGACGGGGCGGTGGCCGAGGTGGTGGCCGGGCGGCTGGCCCGTCTCGGCGTCATCGTGCGGGAAGCGATGAACGCCGCCGATGCCGCCGGCCTGATGGCCCGCCCGGTTGCCGAGGCAGGGGCGCCATTGCCGCTGCTGATGCTGGCCAGCGGGAGCCCGCTCGTGCCGGGGGTGGAGCCGGGCCGCTGTCTCCGGCTCGATCCCGCCGCGCCTCCGGGCCTGCCGCCGGAGCCGCGGCGGCGCGACTGCGCGACACTGCTTTCGCCCGAGGCGCCCGGCGGCACCCTGGCGCGCGCCCTGCACATCGCGCTCGCGTTGGCGCCGCGGCGCAGCGCCGAAGCGGAGGCGCCGCAGGGCGCACCCTCCCGGCCGGCCGCGCCGGCGCGGCCGTTGCGCGTGCTGGTGGCAGATGACAGCGCGGTCAACCGACGCGTCTTCGCCCGCATCCTGGAGCATGGCGGCCACGCGGCGGTGCTGGCCGAGGATGGCGAGGCGGCGCTGGACATCCTGGAAGCCGAGGCGGAGCGCCTCGACCTGGTGCTGATGGACGTGAACATGCCCCGCCTGGACGGGCTGGAGACCACCAAGCTGTTCCGCGTCATGGCCCTGGGCCAACCGCACCTGCCGATCCTGGCGCTGACCGCGGACGCCACCGGCGAGACGGCGGCACGCTGCGCCGCGGCGGGGATGGACGGGCACATCACTAAGCCGGTGCGGCCCGAAGCCCTGCTGCGGGAGGTGGAGGCACGCGCCCGCCCGCCGCGCCCCGGGACGGCGGCGGCCAAGGCGCAGCCCAGCGCACCGGGGAAGCTGCCGGGCACCGCCGAGGGGCGCTCGGTGGTGACGGAGATGGCGGCCCATCCCCGCTTCCGCCCCGCCGCCCCGGTGGTCGATGCGCAGGCGGTGGACAACCTCCGGCAACTCGGCGGCGATGCTTTCCTCCAGGGGCTGGCGGAGGATTTCCTGACCGATGCCGAGGGGCTGATCGATGCGATCGTCCAGGCCGCGCGGGCCGGCGATACGCATCGTTTCCGCTCGGAGGTGCACGCGCTGCACAGCAGCGCGGCCAACCTCGGCGCCCTGGCCCTGATGCGCCTGTGCGGCGAGTGGCGCGCCCTCGATCGGGAGGCGATGCGGCGGGAGGGCACCGCCATCGGCGAGCGCGGCCGGGAAGCCTTAATGCGCACCCGCGATGCCCTTCTCGGGACTCCGCTCCCCGGCTGAGCGGCAGCCGGACCACCCGCCGTTACTCCGCAGCGTTTGCGAAGCCCGGCGAGGCGATGCTCTGCAGCCGCCGCTCCTGCGCCGCCACCAGCCGGCCCATCTTCTTCAGGTCGGCCTCGGTGAGGTTCATCGCCGCATCGGCCCACATCTCCACCACATCGCGCAGTTCCTCCAGCGTCACCGGGTTCACCCGGCGGCGGGCCCGGAGCATGGCATAATGGGCGTTATGCTTGCGGCTGTGGCGGGCGATGTACTCGCGCGCCGTCGCCTCGCCCTCACCGTCCTCGGCCAGCACGTCCACCACGCCCATGACGTGCAGTTCCTCGGCGGTGTGGATGCGGCCGGAGAGGATCAGCTCCTCCGCCCGGCGGCGGTCCAGGCGGCGGGAGAGGAAGCTATAGGCGCCCATGCCGGGGAACATGTTGAACAGGATCTCCGGCAGGCCGATCTTGGCGCTGCGCTCGGCGATGATCAGGTCGAAGGACAGGGCGTGCTCGAAGCCGCCGCCCAGCGCGTCGCCCTGGACCAGCGCCATGGTCACCACCGGCAGGCCGAAGGCGATGGTGTTGTTGTAGATCGCCTCCACCGCGATATGGCCGTAGCGCACCAGGGAGGCGTGGTCGCGTGACCGGATGCGCTCGGCGAAGTGCGCCAGGTCACCGCCGAGATTGTAGATGCCCGGCACCGCGGAGGACATCACGAACCAGTCCACCGGCCGCTGGCCCGTCTCGGCATGGCCCGCGAACATGTTCACCATCGCCTGCTGCATGCGATGGACGTCCTGCATCAGCTCAAGGGTGTAGCTCGGGCGGCCCTGCGGGCGCATCACGCACCAAGCCGTGCGAGTCCCCTCCTCGATGCGCAGCTCCAGGTTCCGCTCGAAGGAGGCGGGGGAGAGGGGCGCCGTGCCGTGGAGGGCGGCCTCGCCCTGCAGGTTGGAGAGGGTGGCCGGGTGAGAGGTACGAGCGAGGAACATCAGGAATCTCCTGTCTGCGATCCGCCCGCCCGCCGACTACCGGGGGGCACGCTCGGCGGATTTCGCATCTCGATCCTAAATGTTCGGATGCCGTCGTATATCGCGAAGGTTACGCGAAAAGAGATAAAGGCGCGGGAATCTGGATTGCGTGTTGCAGAAGAGCCGGGTCGGCTGGAACTCAGCCCCCGGAAAACAGGCGAAACTTCCCCTCCGCGGCCACGTTTCGGGACTGAATACCCTGCCCTCCTCAGGTCAAGATGCCGACGATCGAGAATGATCTACTCGCCTGCCTCCCGGACCTGCGCGCCTATGCCCGCTCCCTCACCCGCAACCGGCATGATGCGGATGACTTGGTGCAGGATGCGGTGGTGCGGATGCTGAACTCGGCCGACCGCTATCAGCCAGGCACCAATTTCAAGGCCTGGGCCTTCACCATCCTGCGGAACCGCTTTCTCAACGAGTTCGTGGCGAAGCGACGGCTGACGCGGGAGATGGACGAGGGGGAGATGGAGCGGGTTCCGGTCTCCGCCCGGCAGGAGGAAGGGCTGGAACTGTCTGATTTCCAACGCATCTTCCACCGCCTGCCGGAAGACCATCGCTCCATCCTGACGCTCATCGCCGGCTCCGGCCTGCCCTATGAGGACGTCGCGCGCGTGCTGAACTGCGCGGTCGGCACGGTGAAGAGCCGGGTACACCGGGCGCGCACGGCCCTCTTCGCCCTGCTCGAGGAAGAGCAGTCGGCGCAGCCGGTCAGCCCGCACCGGTTCCACCGCAGCAGCAGCGCCGAGGAACGGCAGCGCCTCGCCAGCTAGGCAGCGCCTCGCCAGCTAGGCGGCGGCGCGTCCGCCAGCCGCCCGACGGGCTGACGCTCCGGCGAAGCCCTGCCTAGAGGCCGTCGCGCGAGCCATAGGGCGAAGGGCCGTAGTATCCCCTTACCTTCTCGCCCCAGGCGGCATCGGACCAGTCCACCGTCTCCTCCCGCCGGAAGGACGGAGCACTCCTCAGTTGCTCCTCCGTCACATCCACCACATACCCGCTCAGGCCGATGTCGTAGCGCAGCTTGTTCCAGGGCAGCGGGTAATGCGAGCTGCCGATCCCCAGAAAGCCCCCAAAGGACAGCACGGCGTACTCCACCATCCCGCTGATCTTGTCGATCATAAGGGTCTGGATGGAGCCAAGCCGCTTGCCCGAGGGATCATAGACGGCTGTGCCCTCCACCCGGTCTGAGCTGATCAGGTGGGCGCTCTCGCGGCGGGGAATCTCGCTGCCGGCCTCCGGCGTGCTCTGGGACATGGCGCTTACCGTCTTTCGCTGTCGTGCCTGGCGCAATAACCGGACAACACCGCCAGAGTTCCGCGCCCCGCGTGCAACCGCGAGGGCCGCACCGGTTTTCCCCTGGTGAGCTTGAGCATTTCATTCATGCCCTGCCAGAAGGAAACGCGCGGCATGTCCGGTACCCAGAACCACCCTCCCCGCGAGCGCGCCATCGAGCCGCCGGTGGGACCACATTCCGCCCCCATGCCGGAGAAGCCGCTGGATGCCACGCCGGCCCGGCAGGGCCAGCCGGTCGGGCACGTCCGGTGGATGGTCATCTTCGGCATCGCCATCCTGATCGTGGCCTTCATCCTGACCTACGTCTTCGTGGTGTAGCGCGGCGGGCCTCCGCGCCGTCCGCAACTGCGCCTCCGCATCGGAAGCGTGAAGCTAGGGCGGGAACTTGGCCACGGCTGGCCGGTTGTTCTCAAGCCCGGCCCTTTCAGGGCCCCGGCGACCGACAACAAGCCCGACCGAGGAGGCTCACCAGGCGGGCACAGGAAGGGATTTGAGACATGTCCTCACCCCGCACAGGCAGCGGAAAGCAGGGCTTCGCCTCCATGGACCAGGCGAAGCAGCGTGACATCGCCTCCAAGGGCGGCCAGAGCGTGCCGGCCGCGAAGCGCAGCTTCGCCCAGGACCCGGCCCTTGCGGCCGAGGCAGGCCGCAAGGGTGGCCAGGCGGTACAGGCGAGTGACCGGTCGTTCTCGCGCGACCGGAACCTCGCCGCCGCCGCGGGCCGCAAAGGCGGCCAGGCCACGCATAGCAAGAGCAACCGCAACCCCGGCGATTCCGCCTCCTGAACCTTCCCGATCGGGCTGGCGCGCCCACGCGCCGGCCCGAAGCGGCCTTTCCAGACCCGGAGAAGACTGTGTCCACCAAACTCCGCCTGCCACCCTTTCCTCCCTCCTCCACGGATTCGCCCTCCTACGCCCTTCGTGCGGCGCTGGCGGAGCGGCTCATGGGGCGGCGGATTCTGGCCGGCATGGCCAACGGAAGGGCAGGCGCGGCCGGGATGGACCGGCCGATGGCCATCTCGTCATCGGCCGAGGTGCCGGTGGCGGAGGAGCCTCGCCGCGTGGCCTGACCCCTGTTCTCTGACCGAAGCAAGGCCAGCAGAGAGGCATTTCCATGGTTAAAGACAATACCGACATCACGCCGCCGCGCCCGCCGGGCGGCGAAGCGCCGGCCAAGGCGCCGGCCGGCGCCGCTGGCGAGCGCCAGAAGCAGCTGCGGCCCGAGGCGCCGCCGCCCCAGCCGCCGCCGGCCGCGCCCGGCGTGCTGCCACCTCAGCCCGAGCCGCCGCAGCCGGAAAATCCGCCTGCCGGTAATCCGCACCCCAAGCCGATGCCGCACGACGCGAACAAGAAGCTGCCGCAGACGCAGTACGGCACCTCCGGGCCGGTGGGGCCGGGCGGCGAAGGCGGCAACCGTACCTGACCTCTGCCGGCGGGCAGGACGGGAAGGCAAGGCCACGCGGCAGAGGCAGGAACGAAACGCCACCCCGGGCGTTCCCCGGCACAGGAGCGGCCCCGCGACGGGCGGGGCGCAGAAGAGACGAGGCCCCATGAAGGACAAGGCTCCAGAGAGCAGGATGACCGGTCCCGGCAGCATGGATCAGCTGGTGGCCACGGTCGAAGGCGCCGACCCCGCCGCTTTGCAGGCGATCAGCGCCTATCTCCATGACAGCCATCGCGGCTATGACCAGGGCCGGCGGCTCACCGCGGACCGCTTCCTGCGCATCGAGTTCACCGAGCTGGCCGAGAAGCGCGAGAAGATGGCGCAGGACGTGGACGCCCTGCTGCGTCAGCGGAGCGCGACGCCGCAGAAGGGCGGCAGCACCCTGGGCGCGATGCACCGCGTCTATCTGGACGTGAGGGGAAGCCTCTTCGGGCAGGGCCGCCGCCGTGTCCTGCGGGAGGTGGTCCGTGGGGAGGCGGCGCTGGAAGCCGCCTATGACGACGCCCTGGACTCCAACCTGCCCGCCGAGGCGCGCCAGCTCCTCCAGCGCCAGCACCGCCAAGTGCGCGCCACGCGCGACCGCTACGCCGCCATGCTGGACGACGAGGAGGAAAACCTGCCGCCGGAAGCGCGCGGCAACGGCCTGCTGGCACGCTTCAACCGGCTGACCCGCCCATTGACCAGCAACCCGATCCTTTCGGCCGTGGTGGTCACGGCGGTCTCGGTGCTGACAGCCCGCCTTCTGCGCAGCCGATCCGAACGATGAGGCGTGGAAGGGCGGCAGTGTGCGCTGCGCCCTGACGAGCCGGATGGGAAAGGGCGAAGGGGAAGCGGATCGCCCGCTTCCCCATTCCTGTTGCTGGCCGACCTTCAGGTGGCCAGCAGATGGAGCGAGAAGAGGTCCTGCGGGTCCGACCACAGCGCCTCGCCGCGCCAGCCGGCCTGTGCCGCGAGGCCGAGAAAATCGGCCGGCGCGCGCTTGTAGCTGTTCTCGGTATGGATGGTCTCGCCAGCCTCGAAGTGGATCGGCACGCCGGCCACCGGCACCGATTGCGGTTCCAGGCTCTGCAGATGCATCTCGATCCGGCTGTCGGCGGCGTTCCAGATAGCGCGATGCTCGAAGCGGGCCGGATCGAACACCGCGGCGGCCTCACGATTCAGGCGGTGCAGCAGGTTCAGGTTGAAGGCGGCGGTGATGCCGGCGGAGTCGTCATAGGCCGGCACCAGCAATTCTGGCGCCTTCGGCAGATCGACGCCGACGAGGAAACGTGCCCCCTCCCCCAGCGCGCCCCGCACCTTGCGCAGGAAGCGCACCGCGGCCTCGTCGTCGAGATTGCCGATCGTGGAGCCGGGGAAGAAGCCGAGCACCGGGCGCGGCAGTTCCGGTAGCGCGACGCCATCCATGAAGTCGCCCACCAGTGGATGGATGGTGAGCGCCGGGAAACGCTGGCGCAGGGCCTCGGCCGTCGCCGCCACCGCACCTTCGGCAATATCGAAGGGCACATAGGCGGCAGGCCGGTCCAGCGCCGCCAGCAGCAGGGCGGCCTTGGTCGGCGCGCCGGCGCCGTATTCCACCACTGCCGCGCCCCGGCCGATGCGCCCGCGCAGGTCCGGCCCGACCTGCCGCAGCAGACCGAGTTCCGTGCGGGTGACGTAGTATTCCGGCAGGCGCGTGATCTCGTCGAAAAGGCGGCAGCCCGTCTCGTCGTAGAGCAGATGCGCCGGCAGCGTCTTGCGCGGCGCGCGCAGGCCGCGCAGCGCCGCTTCGGCGGTGGCGGGGTCGAAGTTGCGCGTGGCCGCCATGCTGGCGGGCGCGGTCGTGGCATCCATGCGGCTCAGCCCTCGTCGGCAAGGCGCAGGCCGGTGAATTGCCAACGCCGATCGGGATGGAAGAAGTTGCGATAGGTCAGGCGCGCATGACCGGGCGGCGTGGCGAGCGAGCCGCCACGCAGCACCATGGTGTTGATCATGAACTTGCCGTTGTACTCGCCAACCGCGCCCTCGGGCGGGCGGAAGCCGGGATAGGGCCGGTAGGCACTGCCTGTCCATTCCCAGACGAAGTGCCCGGCATCGGTAAGCTGGCCGCGCCGCGCGGCGGTTTCCCACTCCTCCTCCGTCGGCAGGCGCTTGCCGGACCAGCGGGCGAAGGCATCCGCCTCGTACCAGTTGACATGGCGCACCGGCGCGGTGGGATCGATCGGGCGCAGGCCGCCGGGCGTCATCTGCCACCACTGGGAGTCGCGCTTCTCCCAGTAGAGCGGCGCCTCCCAGCCGTTCTGCTGCACCGCGCCCCAGCCCTCCGACATCCACAGCAGAGGCTGGCGGTAACCGCCATCGGCCATGAAGGCGCACCACTCGGCATTGGTCACGAGTTGGCTGGCGATGCGGAAGGGAGCGACGAGCGCTTCGTGGCAGGGCCGTTCGTTGTCGAAGGCGAAGCCCGAATGCAGCGCCCCGATGCGCACGATACCCCCCTCGACCGGCCGCATCACGGCGCCCTCGCGCGAGGGCGGCGCAGGCTCCGTCCAGTCCGGTGCCAGGGCCGGGCGCAACGGATTGAAGGAGAAGGCGTGCAGCAGGTCGGTCACCAGCAGTTCCTGGTGCTGCTGCTCGTGCTGCAGGCCGAGTTCCACGAGATCCTCAACCGCCGCCGGGACAGCCTGTTCCAGCAGGCGCTCCATGGCCGCATCGACATGCGCGCGGTAGGCGCTCACCTCCGCCGCCGAGGGGCGCGTCAGCAGGCCGCGATGGGGCCGGGCATGCCGCGGGCCCGCCTGCTCATAGTAGGAGTTGAACAGGTAGGCGAAGGCGGGATCGAAGGGGCGGTAGCCCGCCAGATGCGGTGCCAGCACGAATTGTTCGAAGAACCAAGTGGTATGGGCGCGGTGCCATTTCGCCGGACTGGCGTCGGGCATCGACTGTACGCACTGGTCCTCAGGTGACAGACTGGCGGCGAGCTCTTCGGTGCGATCCCGCACCTGGCGCCACCGCCGGGCGAGAGCGGCGGGGACCGCCTCTTCCAGCGTCAGCATGGCTCGGGCGGAAGGGCTTGGCCAAGGCAAGATGGCATCGGACGCTCCTTGTTGGGTCGTTTGCCTCCGGGGCCGAACGCCTGGAGGAAGCCAGGGTTGCGCCCCTGGCGAAGCCTCCGGTTCTCACGCAACTTTGGCTGTCACCGCGACGTTGGCCGGTCGAGAACCAGCCCCCCTTGTCCGCAAGCCTGGCGAAGAAGGACGCTTTTCCGTTGCCTGGTGCCGCTCCACCTACCGCCATCTATTACCTAAACCCGTTGGCGGCAGGGCCGCTCGACGCCTGGCCCGCCGAATTCGAACGGATCGCCGCGCTGGGCTTTGACAGCGTGGCCATCGCGCCGCCCTTCACTCCGGGAAGCGATGGCGACCCTTTTCTCACTCGCGACCATGCCGCGCTGCATCCGGCGCTCGGCGGCGGGGAGACGCTGCCCGCGCTGCGGCAGATGGCCGAGGCAGCCCGTGCCCAAGGACTGGCACTGCTGCTCGATCTGGTCACCGACCGGCTGGCGCGCGACGCCGTCGCTCTGCGCGCCGCGCCCCGTGATTGGGTGGCCTGGCGCGCCCCGGAGGATGCTCCGCCCGACCCGCGCCACCCGCCGGGGCTGGCCCAGGCGGCACGGCTCACCTATCCGGCGCCGGAAGGGCTGCTGGCCTTCTGGCGCAATCACCTCACGGAATGGACGCAGGCCGGCATCGCCGGCTTCCGCTGCCTGGAGCCCGGCCTGGGCGGCCAGCCCTTTTGGGGACCTCTGATCGAGGCGGTGCGACAGGCGGCGCCAGATACCTGCTTCATCGCCTGGACGCCCGGCACGCCCCAGGACGCGCTGGCGGGGTTGGCGGGGAGCGGCTTCGATCTCGTCGCCTCCTCCCTCCCCTGGTGGGATTTCCGCGCCGGCTGGTGGGCGGCGGAAGTCGAGCAGCTCGCCACGATCGCACCGGTGCTGATGGCGCCGGAGGCCCCCTTCGAACGCCGGCTGCTGGCCAGGTACGTCGATCGCGCGGCCGGCGAGCAGGCCGTGCGGCGTGCCCTGGCCTTCGCGGCACTCGGCGGCGGCGCCTGGATGCTGCCGATGGGTTTCGAATATGGCGCGCTGCACCGGATGAGCCGCGACGCAGGCGAGGCCGAGCGCTTCGCCGGGCTGCGGCGCTCACCCTGCCTCGACCTCACCGGCGCGGTCCGTGATGCCAATGCGGCGCGCACGGCCCTGCCCCCGGCCGCGGCGCCGCTGCCGCCGCGCCTGCTTTCCGCCCCCGGCGCCCCTGTGGCGCTGCTGCGCAGCGCGCCCGTCGCGGCGCGCAAGGAAGCGCGGGCGCTGGTGCTGGCCAATCCTTCCCTGCAGCGCCCCGCCCGGCTCTCGGCGGCGCAGATCCTCGGTCTGCTGTCGCGCCCCGGAAGCCTGCCGCCGGAAACCCTGGATACCGAGGGGCGCATCGTGCTCGCCCCCGCAGAGGTGCGAAGCATG
>Ga0180218_1000194_pt1 | contig 83116 bp, 79 predicted proteins | sample eDN3rd37CKraftBY_FD_151334 | JGI IMG/M metagenome (GOLD analysis project Ga0180218, IMG submission 151334) | Enriched backyard soil microbial communities from Emeryville, California, USA - eDNA 3rd pass 37_C Kraft BY (version 2) (version 2) | ecosystem: Environmental > Terrestrial > Soil >... | reverse complement strand
GCCCCGTTGACGGACGTATGCGCGAGCATCTGCGCCGGCGACCAGTACATCTGCGCGTACGGCGGACGGCTGACGACGTGACCGTTCCATTCGACCTCGAGGTCGATGTCCAGGCCCCATTTCTCGTTGCCCTGCAGGTACGGCAGCGGTTCCGGATCCTGCACCGGGGTGTCGATGCGGGCGGCTTCGAGCGCGGCGAGCGGCACGACCCACGGGGAGATCGACGTCGCGAACGACTTGCCGAGGTTCGGGCCGAGCGGCACGTACTCCCAGGCCTGGATGTCGCGGGCGGACCAGTCGTTGAGGATGACCGCGCCGAAGCAGTGCTCGGCGAACTCGTCCGGCTTGATCTGCGAGCCCATCGGGCTGCCGACACCGACGATGAACCCCATCTCGGCTTCGATGTCGAGGCGGATGGACGGACCGAAGACCGGCGCCGGATCGTTCGGGCCCTTGCGCTGGCCGCACGGGCGCACGATGTCGACACCCGAGGTGACCACCGTCGACGACCGGCCGTGGTAGCCGACGGGAAGGTGCTTCCAGTTCGGCATCAGCGGATCGGGGTTCTGCGGGCGGAACAACCGTCCGAGGTTCGACGCGTGGTTCTCCGACGCGTAGAAGTCGACGTAGTCCGCGACCTCGATCGGAAGGTGCAGCGTCACGTCCGCGATCGGGAACACCGCGTCGTCCGCGACCTCCCCGGACACGAGTTCCTTGATGGCGGAACGCACTTCGTCCCAGCGACGGCGGCCCTGTGCCATAAAGGCATTGAGCGACGGCTCGGCGAAGACCACGTCGTCCTCGAAGACCCGGCTCAGGTCGAGCACCGTGTCGCCGACGCGGACGCCGACGCGCGGTTCGGAGTCCTCGGTGGAGAAGATGCCGTAGGGAAGGTTGTCGATGCCGAAGAGCGAACCCTCGGGAATGTCGATGACGGTCATGCGGGTGATCCTTCGGTAATCGGGAGAACGGTTGCGGGCACCAGGCCGAGGTCGATCAGATCGACGAGCGGTTCGACGATGCTGCAGGTACCGAACGACCGGAACCGGCTGCGCACCTCGGTGATACGTGCCGGCGACAGCGCGGAGAGGCGGGTGGCGACGGCGGCACCGTCGCGGTCGGCGAGCACCGTCACGAGGCCGGCCACGTCCGCGCCGTCCAGCGCGGCATCGACCGCTGCGAGCACGTTGAGGAAGCCGTGCTGCTCGAAACCGGTGTGCGGGTCCGTGTTCCGGATCGCGTGGTGCAGGCCCGCGGTCGCCTTGAACGGCACTCCGGCGGTGACCGCGGTCCGGATGGCCTCGGCGAGTTCGGTTTCGTCCGGGTATGCCTCGGCGACGACACCGCCGGTGCGGAACTTGGCCGCGTTCGGCGTCCCGGCGAGCCCCGTCAGGAGGGCGGACCGACGGTCGTCGCGGGGCACCTCGACGAACAGTGCGACGCCGGGGAGTTCGGCGGCGACAACGTCGAGCGCAGCGAGGAATTCGTCGGCGCTGCTGTCGGCGGGAACCGCGATCTCCGCTGCCTCGACGGTCACGCCGTCGAGTTCACGCAGCCGAGCCACCGCGGCGGACACGGTCGCGGGACCACCCGGAGCCGTGATGCTCAGGGCGAGTTCGCCACCGAGCGGACGGGATTCGAGCGACTCGACCAGTTCTTCGATGCGCGGAACGGGAAAGACGAACAGCCCCACCAGATCCGAGTAGTCGGAGATACGGTGTCCGGCGTGCGCCGGCAGTGCCTGCTCCAGCGGGGCATTGCCCGGCGGGAAGAGTGCGGCGTCGTCACACAGTCCGGTGAGCAGAGTTCCGAGATTTGTCACTTGCCTGCACCTCGATTGCGGTTCCAGCTTCCGGCGTAGGTGGTGTCCTCGCACGCGAACGCACCCTCGCCGAGTTCGAGCGGGCGGAACGTGTCGACCATGACGGCGAGTTCGTCGAAGAACTCGACGCCGATGCTGCGCTCGTATGCGCCGGGCTGCGGGCCGTGCGCGTGCCCACCCGGGTGGACCGAGATGGAGCCCTGCCCGATGCCGGATCCCTTGCGGGCCTCGTAGTCGCCGCCGCAGTAGAACATGATCTCGTCGGAGTCGACGTTGGAGTGGTAGTACGGCACCGGGACGGCGAGCGGGTGGTAGTCCACCTTGCGCGGCACGAAGTTGCAGATGACGAAGTTGTTGCCCTCGAACGCCTGGTGTGCCGGCGGCGGCTGGTGCACGCGACCGGTGATGGGCTCGTAGTCGTGGATGGAGAAGGTGTACGGGTAGAGGCAGCCGTCCCAGCCGACCACGTCGAACGGGTGCGTGGGCACGACGTAGCGGGTGCCGACGATGCCGTGCGACGTGCGGTGCTTGACGAGCACCTCCACCTCGCCCTCGAGGTTCTCGACCTCGACGAGGGCGGTCGGGCCGTGCAGGTCGCGCTCGCAGAACGGGGAGTTCTCGAGGAACTGGCCGAACCGCGACAGGTAACGCTTCGGCGGCACGATGTGGCTGTTGGCCTCGATGACGTAGGCGCGCAGCGGCTCGTCGCCGGTGGGGATCCAGCGGTGCGTCGTCGCCATCGGCAGCAGCACGTAGTCGCCGGACTTCGCCTCGAGCGTGCCGAAGACGGTTTCGACTGTGGCCGTGCCGGATTCGACGTAGACCATCTCGTCGCCGACGACGTTGCGGTACAGCGGCGATTCCTTCTTCGACACCACGTACGAGATGCGCACGTCGGCGTTGCCGAGGATCAGGCGGCGGCCGGTGACGACGTCGGTGTCCGCCCACAGGTTCTCGGGGAACAGGTCGTGGAGCTTGAGGTGCCGCGGCGTGAGCGGGTGATTCGGCGTGGTCGTCTGGTCCGGCAGGTCCCACACGGTCGCGTCGACGATCGCCGACGGGATGTGCCGGTGGTACAGCAGCGACGAGTCGGACGAGAAGCCCTCCTCGCCCATCAGCTCCTCGTAGTAGAGGTTGCCGTTCTCGTCGCGGTGCTGGGTGTGACGCTTCGGCGGGATGACGCCGAGCTGTCGGTAGAACGCCATGGGGTTCAGCTCCTCGCAGGTTCCTCAGGCCGATCGAGGCGGTTGCGCCCCGGTGTTAATAAACACATTAACTAGTTTTCCGGGACGAAAGCAACCACGGAACGGTCACGAGGTCGTGACGATCGGAGTATCCACACCCTTGACCGAGCACGGAGCTCCCGCGATCAGTTACGTCCGCGCACGTCGAACTGGCTGCGGTTCGTGATCAGCTTGTTCAGGAGCATGACGAGGATCTGCTGTTCGGCCTCGGTCAGCACCTCGACCCACGCCGCCTCGCGCTCGTTCTGCGCGCGGAACGCCTCGGAGATCTCGCGCTCCCCCGCCTCGGTGAGCGACAACTGCACCGATCGGCCGTCGTGACTCGCCGGCGTCCGCTCCAGGAGACCTGCCTCGACCAGCGGTTTTGCCAGATTCGACACGGCCGCGCGGCTCATGCCGGTCAGCCGTGCGGCGCCCTTCGGTTCGATCGGCCCGGCCAGCCACACGACGAACAGCAGGCGGTACGCGGACCACGACCGTCCGTTGGGCCGGTGCACGGTGGATTCGAGGTCGTAGGTGACGACGTCCGACGCCCGGTTCAGGGTGAGCAGCACCTCGGTGGCATTGCGGTGGTAGTCGCCGTATCTGCTGCCCAGCCGGCTTTTCGCGAGTTCGACGAACGACCAGTAGTCGAGCGAGTCCGGCGCTGCCGATCCCCCAACCTCGCTCTGCCCACCATCCATGGGGCCCACACTATCGCGGCTACTTGTGGAGATATTCGAGGCCGACGATTTCCGGGAATTCACCAAGATAGTATATCCATTAACTACCTCGCCCCGCCGATACGTCTGCCAGGAGACTGCACCCGCGCGCCGCGATGAGCATTGCACTGCGACAGTTACCGCTCCACTCGGAAAATTCTGTAGAAAGGACTCGGACAGACAGCCCCGGCCGGCCCGAGAAGGACCCACATGAGCACCTTGCAGACGCTCGATCGTGGGCTGCGCGCACTCGACATCGTGTCCCAGTCGCCATCCGGAATCTCTGTAGCGGACCTGTCCCGCGAACTCGATGTGCACCGAGCTATCTGCTATCGAATCGTCGCCACTCTCGAAGAGCATTCGCTGGTCGCCCGGGCCTCGGACGGCCGGATACGCCTGGGCGCCGCCGCGGTGGTGCTCGCGTCGAGATTCGAACCGCAGTTCGCGGTCGAGGTGAATCCGATACTGCACACGCTCGCCGACGAGACCCGCGCGACGGCATTCGTGTCCGTCGCCCAAGGGCAGAACTGCGTCGTAATCATGGTCGCCGAGCCGGAAGGCACGCTGCTGCGGGTGGGCTATCGCGTCGGTAGTAGCCATCCGATCGACCGCGGCGCCGCAGGCATCGCGATCCTCGCCCTGCGACCCGAATCGCCGGGTGACTCCGAGGCGGTACGCCGAGCTCGGGCCGACGGCTACAGCCTCACCCGCGGCCAGCTCGAGCACGGCGCAGTCGGTATCGCGTCCGGTATCGCACTCCCACAGGGAGTCGGGCCGGGCGCCGGCCTCGAACGGAGCGTCGGCGTCGTTGCAATAGACGGCCTTGACACCGAACGCGCGGCGCAGGCGGTCATGCGCACCGCCCGCGAAATCGAGCGCCTCATCAACGTCTGACGCTCCCCACAACAGCTTTCCCTCGCGAAGCTGCGCACTCACACCGCAGCAACGTCCACATCGTGGTACCCGTCTCCCCGCGACAGTCCCGTTCACCGTTCCCTGGGCCGCACTTGACCGCGAATGTGACCACGCTTACCCTGATCGAAGTTCGCTCACAGTTACATGTTGTGCGTTATTAGTAACTTCGCAGCTCAATGCGAGTCCAACACAGACGGAGATGCAAGCCATGAGCGCATGCCCGATCGATCACACGGCCCTTCAGACCGCGGGCTGCCCGATTTCCGCGAATGCCGCCGCCTTCGATCCCTTCACCGGCCCGTACCAGGTGGACCCTGCGGCGTCGCTGCGCTGGTCGCGCGATGAGGAGCCGGTGTTCTACAGCCCGGAACTCGGATACTGGGTCGTGACCAGGTATGAAGACGTCAAGGCCGTCTTTCGCGACAACATCCTGTTCTCGCCGTCGATCGCACTCGAGAAGATCACTCCGGTCTCGGACGAGGCGACCGCGACGCTCGCGAAGTACGACTACGCGATGGCGCGCACTCTCGTGAACGAGGACGAACCCGCGCACATGCCGCGACGACGGGCGCTGATGGACCCGTTCACCCCCAAGGAACTCGTCCACCACGAGCCGATGGTTCGCCGGCTCACCCGCGAGTACGTCGATCGCTTCATCGAGTCCGGAAAAGCCGACCTCGTCGACGAAATGCTGTGGGAGGTCCCGCTCACCGTGGCGCTGCACTTCCTCGGCGTGCCGGAAGAAGACATGGATACGATGCGCAAGTACTCGATCGCGCACACCGTGAACACCTGGGGCCGGCCGGCACCCGAGCAGCAGGTTGCGGTCGCCGAGGCCGTCGGCAAATTCTGGCAGTACGCAGGCCAGGTCCTCGAGAAGATGCGCAAGGACCCATCCGGCCACGGCTGGATGCCGTTCGGAATCCGGGTCCAGCAGGAGCAGCCCGACGTCGTCACCGACTCCTACCTGCATTCGATGATGATGGCGGGAATCGTTGCAGCACACGAGACTACAGCCAATGCATCCGCGAACGCCTTCCGCCTGCTGCTCGAGAACCGCAGCGTGTGGGAGGAGATCTGCGCCGACCCGAGCCTGATCCCCAATGCCGTCGAGGAGTGCCTGCGCCACTCGGGTTCGGTCGCCGCGTGGCGCCGCCTGGTCACCGCCGACACCACGATCGGTGGCATCGCGATTCCCGAAGGCTCGAAGTTGCTGATCGTGACGTCATCCGCGAACCACGACGAGCGTCATTTCGACAACGCCGACGACTTCGACATCCGCCGGGAGAACTCGAGCGATCACCTGACCTTCGGGTACGGCAGTCACCAGTGCATGGGTAAGAACCTGGCACGCATGGAGATGCAGATCTTCCTCGAGGAGTTCACCAAGCGCCTCCCCCACATGGAACTGGTCCCGGATCAGGAGTTCACCTACCTGCCTAACACGTCGTTCCGCGGCCCCGATCACGTGTGGGTGCAGTGGGACCCGGAGAAGAATCCCGAACGTGCCGATCCGTCGATCCTCGATGATCGCCGTCCAGTGAAGATCGGAGAACCGTCGAAGACCGGCATTTCACGCACCGTGTCGGTCGACTCCATCACCCCCGCCGCCGACGGCGTCGTGCGCGTGCGCCTGTCCGATCCGTCGGGCAGGCCGCTACCCAAGTGGACTCCGGGATCGCATATCGACGTCGAACTCGGCGACCTGTCTCGGCAGTACTCGCTGTGCAGCAATCCGAATGACCTGTCGCACTATGAAATCGCAGTGCTGGAGGAACCCGCAAGCCGCGGCGGCTCCCGCTACGTGCACCACACGCTGCGTGCCGGCGACACCCTGAAGATGCGCGGTCCGCGCAACCACTTCAAGCTCGACCCGGATGCCCGGCGCTACATCTTTGTGGCGGGCGGAATCGGCGTCACCCCGATCGTCGCGATGGCCGACCACGCCAAAGCATCCGGGAAGGATTACGAGATCCACTACTGCGGAAGAGATGTCGCAACAATGGCGCTGCTCGACCGACTCTCGGACGAGCACGGCGACAGGCTGGTGGTGCACTCGGGTGCGGCGGGCAACCGCCTCGACATCCGAGCCCTGCTCGCGACGCCGGTCGAGGACACTCAGATCTACTCGTGCGGCCCGAAGCGCTTGCTCACCGCCCTCGAGGACGCGACGTCGCACTGGCCCGACGACTCGCTGCACATCGAACACTTCACGTCGAACCTCGCCACGCTCGACCCGGCCGACGAGCACCCGTTCGAGGTCGAACTGCGCGACTCCGGTCTGACCATCCAGGTGGCGCCCGACCAGACGGTGCTCGACGCCCTGCGCGCGTCGAACATCGACATCCAGAGCGACTGCGAAGAAGGATTGTGTGGATCGTGCGAAGCCACCGTCCTCGACGGCGAAATCGATCATCGCGACTTGGTTCTCACCAAAACCGAACGAGCTCAGAACAAGTCGATGATGACGTGCTGCTCGCGCGCGTGCGGCAAGAAGATCACCCTCGCGCTCTGACCACCCTTCCCGAATCTCCAACCTCGAAAGGATCCGTCATGGGATCACCGACTGTCACCAGGACCGACGTACCGCCGGGCTCGATCGTCACCGACCAGCCACCCAGATCCAGCTTCAAGCGCGTCCTCACCGGCAGCATGGCCGGTGCCGTGCTCGAGTGGTACGACTTCGCGATCTACGGCATCCTCGCCGCGACCGTCCTCGGTCCGCTCTTCTTTCCCGGGGACAGCGGCGTCGCCAAGCTGCTGCTGGCGCTGGCCACGCAGGGTCTCGGCTTCGTCGCCCGCCCGTTGGGCGGCATCGTCTTCGGACACCTCGGTGACAAGTTCGGCCGCAAGCCGATGCTGGTTGCCACGTTCCTCATGCTGGGCACCGCGACCGCGGCGATCGGTCTGCTTCCCACCTACGACCGAATCGGCATCTGGGCAACGGTCCTGCTGGTCGTGCTGCGCATGATCCAGGGCTTCGCGCTCGGCGGCGAGTTCGGTGCCGCAGTGCTGCTGGTCAGCGAATACGGCGAGCCGAAGAAGCGCGGCTTCTGGGCCTCATGGCCACAGGCAGGTGCTCCGATGGGCACCGTCCTCGCGACCATCGTGGTATCGACGATCGGCTTCTTCCTCTCGGACCAAGCATTCGACCAGTGGGGCTGGCGCGTCGCCTTCCTCTTCGCGATCCCGCTGCTGATCATCGGCTTCTGGGTGCGCCGCGGCGTCGAAGAGTCGCCCGTATTCAAGGCCGCACAGGAACAGGCCGCGAAGGCCCCGGCTGCGCAGGAGCGGTCCTCGATCCTCGAGGCGTTGTCGCGTCCGCGTGCCGTCCTCACCGGTCTGGGCATGCGCCTCGGCGAGAACATCGCGTTCTATGTCTACACGGTCTTCGTCATCGCGTACGCCACCACGTACTTCGACTTCCACCGCGGCGACATCATCATGGCGGTGACGTTCGCCTCGCTGTTCCAGTTCGTCGGCATGATCGGCGGCGGTGCATGGTCCGATCGGGTGGGTCGCAAGACCGCGATGCTCGTGCCGGCGATCGTCCTCGTCGTATGGGCTCCGGTGTTCTTCTGGCTGGTCCAGCTCGAGAGTTTGCCGATGCTGTGGATCGGTGTGTGCGTGGGTGCGCTCTTCCACGGCATGCTCGCCGGACCGGAGGCCGCGTGGATCACCGAACTGTTCCCGACGCGCTACCGCTACGCCGGATCGTCACTGGTCTTCCAGGGCTCGTCGATCATCGCCGGTGCCCCGGCGCCGTTCATCGCGGTCTGGCTGATCGAGAACTTCGGTGTCGGCACGGTTGTCGGCTACCTGGTGATCACGATGGCGATCACGGTGATCGCCCTCACCCTGAGCCGAGAAACGAAGGGCGTGGATCTCGACGAAGTCGCGTGACCTTTCGAAATTCCTCCGGCGAACTGCTTCCCGAAGGCCGGGCCGAGAAATTCGGTTCCGGTCTCCGGGGAGCAGTTTCACATTCGCGGTCGGGTACTAACAGGCGTGAGTCCCCCTGTCCCGCAGCGCCTTCACCCACCCTTCGCCGATGTCCCACACCGCGACGAGAGCGACCACGACGATCACCGCCGTCGAAGCGGCGCTGGCCGAGTCCGTCGCTTCGCCGAACGCGGCGACGAGATAGTCGGGGTTGAACAGTTCGTCGCTCGCGGCGAGCCAAATGACCGGCAACGTGAACAGCAGGCTGAGGACCGTGTTGATCACCGCCATGGAAATCGTCCATCCGCCGATGGCGTAGAGGACGACTTCGAAGACGGCGCTGAGCACCAGCAGGACGAGCAACGCCGGGATCCAGAACGACCAGAGATCGGGGTCGAGAATCGCGATTGCCGATCCGTCGTCGGATCGGAATCCGGAATAGGTTCGCTGGAGGATCAGGAACACGAACAGGAACACGTAGATCGCAACCGTGAACACGGTGTCGGACAACGGCACTCGTCGAGAATCGTCCACCTGCGGAAGCCGATCGACGGTCCACACGCCCGTCGGATTCGCGACCGAAGCGCCGGTGCGTTCGAGCACGGCGAAGACGACGGTCGTCCAGAAGGCGATGTGCAGCGCGACCGTCCCCGCCGTCCAGATTCCGGACCCGAGTGCCGAGATCGCCGAGGCTCCGTCGAGGACATCCAGCACCAGCACGACGACGCCGGGGATCGGCGCGATCCACAGGAGCACCGACAGCAGCCGTCGCCAGTCCAGATACAGTTCCGGCCCGATGAGGTAGAGCGGCCGCTCCGAGTATTCGGCGGCGAGACGGGCCGGGTCACCGAGTTCGGTGAGCACGCGTTCTTCGGCTTCGGCCGGGTCGGAACCGGACTCGACCCGCGCGTCGACGGCGTCGGTGATCGACGCACGCAGTTCGCGGTCGATGTCGTCGCGCTTGTCCACCGGGATACTGCGCAAGGTCGCGGCGACGTAGCGATCGGTGAGAGTCATGGTGCGCCTCCTTCGGTGGTGGGTGGGACGGTCCCGCGATCGAGCGCTTCGAGACTGCGACCGAGTGCCGTCCATTCCCGCAGCAACTCCGTCGCGAGTTCCTCGCCCGCGGCGGACGTTCGATAGAACTTGCGCGGTCGCGATTCGTCGGTGTTCCACTCGCTGACGAGCAGCCCTTGCTTCTCGAGCCGCCGGAGCAGCGGATACAGCGTGTTCGCCTCGACGGCGAAACCCGCATCGGCCAGCGCTTCGAGCAGTCCGTAGCCGTACCCGGGCGTGCGCAACATCAACAAGCTGGCGACCACGACGGATCCGCGGCGCACTTCCTGTCCGTGTACGGCGACGACCTCGGGATCGAGCATGGCCAACACGATAGTGTGTGTCACACACTATTGCAACGGACGCAGGTGGCTCGGGTCCTGCAGGTGACTCAGCGTTCGTAGCCGCGCCGCATGTCGTCGACGATGCGCGGGCGGTCCAATGTCGAGGGTTCGAGGGAGCGCCGTTCGCGGTCCAGCGGGAACACCGCCGCCGCCGCGAGGGTCGCGGGATCGAGGAAGCGCCGCGGCGCGGCCGTCGGCGACAACGCGAGTTCCGGTGCGGTGCCCACCTGCGCCAGGGTGAATCCCCAGTCCCCGAAACTCGGCACGTACACGTGATAGGGCGTGACCCCCAGGCCCGCCGCTTCGACGCTGGCCACCGTCCGCCAGAACGCATCCGGCGTCGAATACGGACTGCCCGACTGCACGACGAGCAGGCCGTTCGGATTCAGGGCCGCAGCGGCCAGTCCGTAGAACTCCGTGGAGTAGAGCCGACCCAGCGCCGGGGTGTCCGGGTCGGGCAGGTCCACGATCACCGCGTCGAACCCGCCGCCGCTGCGTTCGCGCAGCCACCGGAACGCGTCGTCGATCACGAGGGTGAGCCGATCATCCTGCAGCGCAGCCGCATTGAGATCCCGCAGGCGGGTGTTCGCCAGATCAATGACCGCGGGGTCCAGTTCGATCTGCACGATCTCGCGAACGGTGTCGTGGCGCAACACCTCTCGTGCCGCGAGACCGTCACCACCGCCGAGGATCAGCACCCGCTCGGGGTTGCGCGCCAGCGCCGGGTACACCAGCGCCTCGGTGTAGCGGTGTTCGTCGCGGCTCGAGAACTGCAGGTCCCCGTCGAGGTACAACCGCACGTCGCCGGCACGATCGGTGACGACGATCTCCTGGTATTGCGAACGCTGCGCGAACACCACCGGATCGGGGTACAACCGCTGCCGCGACGTCGTCTCGATATCGGCGGCGCGCACCAGCAGCCACCCCAGCACGGCGGCCGCGAGCAGCAACGCGGCGACCGCCAGTATCCGTGCGGCCGGCCGCAACTGCCCGCGCAACAGGAACAGTGCCGCGACCGCCGCGGCACCCAGGTTCACCATCCCGGTCAGCGCCGCACCGCGGATCAGCCCGGCCATCGGCAGCAGAATCAGCGGCCACACCAGCCCACCCAGCAACGCGCCCGCATAGTCGGCGGCGTTGAGATTCGCCAGCACCTTCCCGGTTTCGCGGGCGTCGGAGTCCCGGCCGGTCTGCAGCAACGTCATCAGCAGCGGCACCTCGGCGCCGACGAGCATGCCGATCGCCGCGGTCGCGACGACGAGCACCCACGTCGACGAGCCGACGAACGTGAACGCGACGTACAGCACCGCCGCGCTGAGCCCACCGACGAGCCCGAGCACCACCTCGACACCGACGAACGCCTGCCCCGCGTACGGCAGCAGCGGCTTGGCGAGCAGCGCTCCGGCACCGAGGGCCGCGACGAAACCGGCTACGATCAACGATGTTTCGGTGATGCCGCCGCCGGTCAGGCTCACCGACAGGGTGAGCAGCGCCAGTTCGTACACCAGACCGCACGCCGCGCACGCCGCCACCGCGGCGAGCAGCACCACCCGCGCCCGGCGACCGAGGGGCCGCGCCGCGGTGATCGGTTCCGGATCGAGAATCGTCACGACAATGCGGCGGCGTTGACCAGGCCGACGGAGACGAGCGTGACCGCGACGGCCCATGCCGCCCCACTCATGTGGGGTTCACCGACCAACGACACGAGACGCCCGGGCAGCGCCCGATTCATGATCACCAGCGCCACCGCCTGCAGCACGATTCCGACGAGTCCGTAGACGGCCGAATCCACCAGGCCCTGCGCGAATCCGTCCGAGCTGGTGAGGATCGCGGTGACCACGATGATGGCGAGCGCGAGATGGTTGGCACCGAGCAGCAACGCCGCGTTCGGGTTTCGGTCCACGTACACCTGGTGACGCAGATTACCGGGGGTCAGTGCGTCGAGCACGGCGAATCCTGCTGCCAGGACACCGATTCCGACGACGAAGTAGGCGAGTGTCGCGAGGACGCCGCCGACCAGCAGGACCGGGTCGACGGTGCCGATCTCGATGTCCGCAGCCAACCAGGTGACGGTCATGTTCTGTACTCCCGAATAGGTGTTCGCGGTCATTTTGCGTCTCCCGATCCGCCCGAGGTGTTCCCGGCTGCGGGTGATCCCGGCGTGAATCCCGGTCCGAGATAGGCGTATCCGCCACTGCTGTAGCGGCCGCCGAGGTCTTCGACGGTGATGGTGCTGCCGCCGCCGGGGGCCGCGCCGACGGTGACGATGTCGTCGTCGTACCGCAGGTACTCGCGACCACCGTCCGCGCTGCGTGCCGCCGGTTCCATCTCGTCGACGATGTTCGCCACCGTGATGCCCACAGGATCCGGGCTGTAGTAGGTGGCGACGTCTCCGTTCCTGTCGCGCAGTTCGTAGGTGTCCGCGAGCCAGTCCCGGACCGGCGCACCACAACCGGCGACTGCCAGTGCCATCGCGCCGAGCACGATCAGGGCGAACATGCGTTTCACGGCTGCCACACGCTCTCGGTCTCGACGATCACCGACTCGTCCCGGTAGGGATACAGATGCCAGGTGCGCCAATGCCAGTGGCCTCCGGTAGCGGCGGCGGTCAGGACGGTGAGTGCGTCGCGGTCGCCGGGGAACTCGGCGCACAGCCAGCCGGACCGTCCGGCGGCCCCGGTGCGCAGCATCTCGGCGCGGCGGCCGAGCGCCCGTCGGGAGACCGTCTCGATGTGGCTGGTGAACCGGTAGCCCTGCCGGTGTTCGACGTCGGGCAACGGCCGGCCACCCGCTGCGATCGCGTCGCACGACACCTGCTCGGTGAGGGTGTGGCCGCGCGCGGTCGCGGTGACGACGTGCGAGGCGCCGAGCACCCCGAGGGTCAGCTCCCCCGCTGCAGGATCGGTCAGATTCAACTCCACGAGCGGACGCGGCGCCGGGGCATCGACGACGAGACCCAGTTGCCCCGCCGAGACGTCCCGGGACTCGACGTCGAGCAGATGCACACTCATTGCGCGGGACCGGCGTGGATGACGGTGAGCTCGCTGCGTGTGACGGCGCGCCCGGTGGACACCTCCCACGACGCGGTGCGCGCCCACCGTTCGAACGAGAGCAGACCGGTGCGGTCGGCGGTCGCATAGTCGGCGTAGTCGACGGTGCCCGTCGGCGCGGTGCCGGTCGTGCCCTCCGCGGTGAACCGCGCGGTGCCGCGTTCGATCTGCCGGTACACGCGGTCGTCCAGGATCACATCGCCACCCGGTTCCAGACCGGTGCCCTCGCGACGCATCCACAGTGTCATCTCGAGTTCACCCTCGTCGTTCTCGACGGTCAGCCAGCGACGGCCGGTCGAGCCGTCGAGCAGGTGTTCGTGCCAGCGGTATCCCTCCTCGTCGAGGGTGATCGTGCCGCGCACGACGTGGTCGATGCCCGCGTAGGTGATGATGTCGCCCACCCCGATGGTGTAGGGGTCCCACACCTCCGGGTAGTCGGCGAGCGGATCGACCCGTGTGGCCGGCGCCTTCTTGCGCGTCCGGACCACGACGACGAGCGTCGCCACCACGACGACCGCGATCAGAACAGCGATCAATATCTCGGTCACAGCTGAAAATCCCCCTCGGATGTATGTCCGGGCCGACCCTACCGGGGTGGAGTGAGGCATCTCGCGTCATGGGTTACGCCGTGGTTCTCGACACCAGGGGTTCGCCGGAGGTCGGTTTCGAGGGGGTGGGTGTGCACAATCTATGGGCCGGACCATCGGCCCGGTACACGTGGACGAAGGACCTCGCCACACGCTGTTCGCCGCCATCCCCCGGAAGGCCGGAATGAGTTCCACCGAGAACATCGTCGATCCGCATCACGACACCCTGCGCGGTCCGCGCTTCTGGGTCGGACCGATTGTCGTGGTGGCCGCCTTGATGGCGGCGCTCGCCTATCTGTACCTCGGCAGCATGATCAGCCCCGCCGATCACCTGCGGAAATTCCCGATGGCGATCGTCAATCAGGACGTCGGCGACGTGATGCCAGGATCGGACGCCCGCCGGAACCTCGGTGACGAGATCACCGCCGGGATCCTCGACGGCATCGACCCCGAGCGCATCGACATGCAGCCGATGGGTATCTCGGCGATGAACTCCGGGCTCGACAACGGCACGCTGTACGGCGCGATCGTCATCCCCAGCGACTTCACCAAGCGCACCTCGATCCTCGCGCAGGCCAGCGTCGTGCCCGGCGACATCGAGAAACCGATCATCACGGTCTACACCAACCCGCGTACCGGCACGTTCGGCACGAACATCACGCAGACCATCGCCAACCAGGCCATGGCCACGGTGAACGCCACGATCGGCGAACAGCTCACCCGCACGGTCGAGGACACCCTCGCGACCTCGGCACCGGACCTGCAACTGTCCGGCGGCAGCCGGATCACGCTGGCCGACCCCATCAATGTGCTCACCGTCCCGCACAAGCCGCTGCCCGACAACACCGGCGCCGGCCTGTCCGCGTTCTACTACACGCTGCTGCTGATCCTCGCCGGTTTCACCGGCGGCATGATCGTCAACACGATGGTCGACCAGGCGCTCGGCTTCCAGCCCGCCGAGTACGGCCCGCGGTTCATCGCCCGCGAGACGACCCACCTGTCCCGGATGCGGGTGCTGCTCATCAAGTGGGGAATCATGTTCGTCGTCGCGATGATCGTCTCGGCCCTGTATCTGTGGATCGGCACCGCGCTCGGTATGCCGTTCCCGCGCGCACTGCTGATGTGGGAGTACGGCACCCTCGCGATCACCGCCGTCGGGGTGACCGCACTGGCCGTGGTGTCGATCTTCGGTCAGGCCGGTCTGCTCGTGAACCTGCTGCTGTTCATCGTGCTCGGCCTGCCGTCGTCCGGCGGCACGGTGCCCCTCGAGGCGATGCCGCCGCTGTTCGATTGGCTCTCGACGTTCGAGCCGATGCACCAGATGTACATCGCGACCCGCGCGATCCTGTACTTCGACGGCCGCGGTGCCGCCGGGCTGGCGCACGGCGTGTGGATGACGCTGCTGGGCCTGGCGATCGGACTGGTGCTCGGCGCGGTGATCACGATGATCTACGACAAGCGCGGGTTCCACCGTCGCCACGATGTCCCGGAGGTGTCGGCCCCTATCGGCGGGTGACCGCTCCCCGCACGGTGCAGGAGCGGGTCATCGCTCCCGGCGGAACCGCTCCTGCATCTGCGGGTCGCTCTCCCACCAGAGTCCCTGCACAGCGGACGGTTCTCGATCGGCCCCGGCGACACCCGAGCGGTCCGGACCGGATCGCCGGGCCGCGTCGCGTTCCAAGGTGTCACGTTCCATGGCGTCGTGTTCCATCGCGTCGAGTTCGGCGTCCACGGCCGCCGCGTTGGCCCGTTCGTCGAGCGTGAACGCCCGCATCAGCACCAGCAGGAACGGGATGCCGATGACGTCGCCGAGGATCGACAGCATGCCCGCACCGATGATCTGGTCGGTGCGCAGATCCGGCCCCCAGGTCCGGGCGATCTGCTCGTAGTGCTCGACGGCGACGAGCGGTCCGAACCAGAGGACCAGGCCGAGGAGACCGTCACCGATCACTTCGACCACTGCGATCGTCATGGAGATCATCTGGGAGAAACGACGCGGCACCGGGTCCACCTGGATCCGGGAGTAGAAGTACCCGAAGCCGACCAGGACCAGCACTAGCCGGGTGATCTGGTCGACCCAGGAATGGGTGAGGACCGCGGGATACCAGCCGGTGAGGTACAGCAGCCACGGGGTGGCGAGCATGGCGACCGAGGTCGTCGCGGGATGCGCGAGGATTCGCGCGCCGCGGCCGGACACGGCAGCGTCCACTCGCTGCCGACCGGTGGGTCCGAGTGCGCCGCGCAGCACCGTCACGGGTTTGCCCAGCGCCAGGCCGAACGGCACGACCAGCAGCAGGAGCACGACCTGCAGGGCGCGAACCCAGAACAGGGTGTCGGCGTACACACCGATGAAGCTCGTCGCGGCGACCGCCCACGTCGCGCAGCCGAGGAGCAGGAAGCAACAGGCCCGTCCCCGTCCCCGCCCCACGCCCGTGCCTGCACGCGTCTGCCGGAAATGCGCGCGCCCGTATCCCCATGACAGAGCGGCGGTGACAGCCAGTGTGGGGATGTCCCACTGCCATGAACCGATAGCGGTGGACAGCGTCAGCGGAGTCTCGACGATCGACACCGCCACATTGTGCGCCCACGTGACAGCGCCCGACCGCTCCGGGCTACGGACATTTACCGCCCTTGACCTTGCCTTTTGAACACGAATGGCCGCCGACGCCACCCTCTCACCCGTTCACGGAAGCAATGGTCGAGCGGTCCCGGCTCCGGCGTGTTGTACTGGGTGCCACGCGTCTACCGACCGGACGATTCAGGGGGCCCGATGGCCGAATCGGTATCGACGGAAACACGGAGCGACGACGGATCGATTCCGCCGCCACGGCGAAAGCTGCCGATCTTCACGATCGTCGCACTCGCGATCGTGGCGTTCCTCGTCGGCGGCATCGGCGGGTCGTTCCAGGCCAAACTCACCGAGGTCCAGAAGAACGACAACGCCTCGTTCCTGTCACGCACCGCGGAATCGACGCTCGTCGCCGACGAGACGGAACGATTCGTGCCCGTCCAGTCCCTGCCGGGTTCCGTGGTGTTCCACCGCGACAGCGGCCTGACCGACGCGGACCGTGCCGCCGTCGAATCCGCGCGCACCGCGATCGCCGGAGTGGAGGGTGTCGACGTCGAGGGCATGACCCCGACCGCATTCTCCGCCGACGGCACCACCGCCGCGGTGCCCGTGCCGCTTCTCGCCAGCCGTGACGGCACCGACGTCACCGGCGATCAGCTCGTCGCCACCGAGGAGGCGGTGCTCGACGCCGCGCGCACCGCCGTCGGCGACACCGGGCTCGCGGTGTATCCGGCCGGGGTCGGCGGGTTGCTCACCGCATTCATCGGCGCATTCGAGGGCATCGACAGCTCGCTGCTGCTGACGGCGCTCGCGGTGGTCGTGCTGATCCTGCTCGTCGTCTACCGCTCCCCCGTGCTGTGGGTGTTTCCGCTGTTGTCGGCGCTGCTCGCCCTCGGCATGGCGTCGATGATCGTGTACTTCCTCGCGAAGGCCGACATACTCACCCTCAACGGGCAGAGCCAGGGCATCCTGTTCGTCCTCGTGATCGGTGCCGGCACCGACTACGCCCTGTTGCTGGTGTCGCGCTACCGCGAGGAACTGCACACCTACCCGAACCGGTTCGACGCGATGATCCGCGCGTGGCGGGAGTCGGTGGGGGCTATCACCGCTTCTGCGGCGACCGTGACCGTGGCGCTGCTGTGCCTGATGTTCTCCGAGCTCAATTCCAACAAGGGTCTCGGGCCGGTCGCGGCGATCGGCATAGCTTGCACCTACCTGGTGATGATGACGTTCTTGCCGGTGTCGCTGGCGGTCGCGGGCCGGTGGGTGTTCTGGCCGCGGCGGCCGATGCCCGATCATGCCGTCGACCTCGCCACGCACGGGATGTGGGGGCGGATCGCGTCGTGGGTGGGCCGGCACGACCGGCCGGCGTGGATCGGCACCACCCTCGCGCTGCTCGTGCTGTTCGCCGCGGGCATCGGCAGCCTGCACACCGACGGGCTCACGACCACCGAGAGTTTCACGACGAAACCGGACGCGGTGACCGGCCAGGAGCTCTATGCCCAGAAGTTCTCCCCCGGCGCCGGCGCACCCGCGGTCGTCACCGCGAACGCCGACACCGCCGATGCCGTGATCGCGGCGATCTCCGGGGTCGAGGGCATCGCGACCGGTCCGGGCGCGGTGTGCCCGCAGATCGACTATGCGAAGGCGCGGGCCCTGCTCGCCGCGAACCCGGGTCTTGCGTCCGCGCCGGTTCAGGGATGTCCGCCCGCGGCGCTGACCGTCGCCCCGATCGACGGTCGCACCATGATCAACGCCGAGCTCGCCAACTCCTACGATTCACCCGCGGCGCTCGCCACGATCGAACGGCTGCGCGACGCCGTGCACGCCGTACCCGGCGCCGACGCGCGGGTCGGCGGCACCACGGCCGCGACACTGGACGTGCAGCAGTCCTCGGTGCGCGACCGGAACCTCATCATCCCGATCGTTCTGGTCGTTATCTTCGTGGTTCTGTCCGTGCTGCTCCGGTCGCTGCTCGCGCCGCTGCTGCTCATTGTGACGGTGGTGCTGTCGTTCGCGACGGCCCTCGGTGTCAGCGGCTTCTTCTTCACGCACGTCTTCGGATTCGCCGGCGCCGATCCAGCGTTCCCCCTGTTCGCCTTCGTGTTCCTCGTGGCGCTGGGCATCGACTACAACATCTTCCTGATGACGCGGGTTCGCGAGGAAACCGTCCAGCACGGCACCCGATCCGGAGTGCTGCGCGGGCTGGCCGTGACCGGCGGTGTCATCACCTCCGCGGGTGTGGTGCTGGCCGCGACATTTTCGGTGCTCGGAATCCTTCCGCTGGTGTTCCTCGCCGAGATCGGTTTCACGGTCGCGTTCGGGGTGCTGCTCGATACAATCGTGGTGCGCAGCATTCTCGTCCCGGCCCTGTCCCACGACCTCGGCCGGATCATCTGGTGGCCGTCGGCGATGGCTCGCGGACGCCCGTAGGGCTTTTCCGACGAATGCTTCGCCCAGACGACGGTGCTCACCACGGTTCCGCCCCTCGGGCGGTTCTCGTACTCTGTGAAATGGGGTTTTCCTCAACGAAGGAGGCTGCAATGAGTCAGCCGATCATGGACCCGACCTTCTATCGGACGGCAGCGGACGCGGCCGCCGCCCCGCCGGAGCGATTGGCCTACGTGGCCGCGTTCGATCGCGCGGCGGACAAGCCCGACGCGATGAGCGTGATCGACGTGGATCCCGACTCGGACACCTACGGCCGCGTGGTGGGCTGGACCGAGGTTCCCGGGCTGGGCAACGAGCTGCATCATTTCGGCTGGAACGCCTGTAGCAGCGCGTTGAAACACGAGGGCCACGATATGGAGGGGTTGGCGCGCCGATACCTGATCGTGCCGGGTCTGCGCTCGTCTTCCCTCTACGTGCTCGACACCCAGCCCGACCCGCGTCAACCCACCGTGACCAGGGTCGTGGACGCCGTCGACCTCGCCGCCAAGGCGGGCTACTCCCGACCGCACACGTTGCATTGCGGGCCGGACGGCGTGTTCATGACCTGCCTGGGCGGTGCCGACGGATCGGACGGCCCGGGCGGGATCGCCCTGCTCGATCACGGCACGTTCGACGTGCTCCGTCAATGGGAAACCGACCGGGGGCCACAATATTTCGCGTACGACGCTTGGTGGCATCTCAACCAGAACACGCTGATCAGCAGCGAATGGGGCACACCGTCGATGATCGAGGACGGGTTGGTACCCGAGCTGCTGCTGGCGAACGAGTACGGCCATGCGATTCACTTCTGGGACCTGTCCACGGGCGCGCACCAGCAGCGAGTGGACCTCGGCGCGCAGCACCAGATGCCGCTCGAGCTGCGCCCCTCGCACGACCCGGAGGCCACGTGGGGTTTCGTCGGCGTAGTCGTCTCGACCGAGGACCTGTCCGCGTCGGTATGGCGTTGGCACCGTGACGATGGCGGCTGGGCAGTGGACAAGGTGATCACCATCGCCGCCGAGCCGGCCGAGCCGGACCTGCTGCCGCCGGCGCTGAAGCCGTTCGGAGCGGTGCCTCCGCTGATCACCGACATCGACCTATCCGTCGACGACGCGTTCCTCTACGTCTCGTGCTGGGGCACCGGCGAACTCAAGCAGTTCGACGTGCGCGACCCCGCCCACCCGAGGCAGACCGGATCCGTCCGGCTCGGCGGAATCGTCGGGCGCGGCGCACATCCGGCGGTACCGAGCGAGCCGCTGTCCGGCGGTCCACAGATGGTCGAGATCAGCCGGGACGGTAAGCGGGTCTACGTCACCAACTCCCTGTACGGCGCCTGGGACGACCAGTTCTACCCGGACGGGGTCGGCGCCTGGATGGCACTGCTGCACACCGACCCTCGCGGCGGGATGGCCATCGACGAGCGCTTCTTCCCACACGGCGAGGACTTTCGGGGCCTGCGGGCGCACCAGGTTCGCCTCCAGGGTGGCGACGCTTCGTCCGATTCCTACTGCTACCGGTAGCGACCGCCGGCGGGAATGTCGGAGGGTGCGGGCACACTGGACCGATGCGAATGGTCGTGGTCCCCGACGCCGCTGCGGGCGGTGAGACGCCGGGCGCGAGCATCGTCGCCGTCGACGACGCCGGTGGTCCGCTGGGCGCGGTGACCCGGCATCGCGATCTCGCCGAGGCCGTGCGCGACATCGAGGCCGCGGATCGTCCCCGATGGGTCTGGTCGAACACCGCCGCCGTGTATCCGGCGCTGTTGCGCGCCGGCGTGCGGGTTCAGCGATGCCATGACCTCGCGACCACCCGCGCGATCCTGGGCATGCGCGCGGGTGTGCCGGTTCCCCTGGGCGACGAGCCGATCGACGACCGCCCCGGCCTGTTCGACGCGGCGCCCGCCGCCGACCCGAACGCGGTGATCGCCGAATTCACCGAGCACCGGACGGCGCTGGCCGGCAACGCCCGGCTCGAACTGCTCGTGGCGGCGGAATCGGCGGGCACCCTCGCGGCCGCCGAGATGGGATTCGACGGACTGCCGTTCTCCGCCGACGCGCACCGGCGGCTACTCGAAGACGCGCTGGGGCCACGGCCGCTCGGATACGACCTGCCCGTGCGGATCGCGGAGTTGAACGAGCGGATCGGGGACGCCTTCGGCCGTCGGCTCAATCCCGCTTCCCCCGCCGAGGTGATCGACGCGTTCCGCCGCGCCGGAATCGAGCTGACGTCGACCCGCAAGTGGGTGCTGCGGGAAATCGACCATCCCGCCGTGCCGTTGCTGCTGCAACACCGCGACCTGTCGAAGCTGTTCAGCGCCAACGGGTGGCAGTGGCTCGACACCTGGGTACGCGGGTCGCGGTTCCGGCCCGTGTACGTGCCGGGCGCGGTGGTGTCGGGCCGGTGGGCCAGCCGCGGCGGCGGCGCACTGCAGATTCCGAAATCATTGCGGTCCAGTGTGATTGCCGACCCGGGGCACACATTCGTGATCGCCGACGCCGGGCAGCTCGAACCACGGATCCTCGCGGCGATCTCGGGCGATCCCCGCATGGTCGCCGCGGCCGGCGCCGACGATCTGTATGCACCGGTCGCGGCGGACGTGTTCGGCGGCGACCGTGGCAAGGCGAAGGTCGCGATTCTCGCCGTCCTGTACGGCGGGACATCCGGCGACGCGCGCCCGCTGTTGCCCTTGCTGCGCAGTCGTTTTCCGATCGCCGTCGATTATGTGGAGCGGGCTGCCCGCGCCGGTGAACGTGGCGAGGTGGTGCATTCGTGGCTGGGACGGGCGTGCCCACCGCCGGAGGACGGTTTCCACGAGCACGGTGATGCACGGGCGCGTGGTCGCTTCACTCGCAATTTCGTCGTGCAGGCCACCGCCGCCGAGTGGGCACTGTGCGTGCTCGCCGAACTGCGCCGACGACTCATGACGGACCCGGATCGTACCGTCGGCGAACTGGTGTTCTTCCAGCACGACGAGCTGGTGGTACACACCCGCAACCCGGATGCTGCGGCCGCGCACCTCCAGGCGTCGGTCGCGGTCGCGACGCGATTGTTGTTCGGCGACACCGCCGTCCGATTCCCGATGAAGATGTCGGTACGGACCTCCTACGCCGAGGGCGACGAACCGACACCGGACGATGCCGAGGACGCCGAATAGACGGCTTCGGTCCACAGGTGCGTCGCGGCGTAGGCACGCCACGGGCTCCACGATTCGGCGCGGGCTTCGGCTTCACGGGCCGTCGCGACTCCGAGCGCGCGCCGCAGCACCAGGTCGCCGGACGGGTAGGCGTCGCGGTCGCCGAGGGCACGCACCGACAGGTAGTCGACGGTCCACGGCCCGATTCCCGGCAGCGCCAGCAGCTCGGTCCGGAACTCCGGCAACGACGGGTGCAGGCCGTCGGCGACAGCACGGGCCAGGACCCGCACGGTCCGTGCACGCGACCGGGTCAGCCCCACAGCGGCGCGCAGTTCGTCGGGGTCGGCGTCGGCGAGCCGGTGTGGCAGCGGGAAGCACGTGTATCCCTGCGGCGCGGGGTCGCCGTAGGCCGCGACGAGCCGCGCGGTGAACGTGCACCCGGCCGCGACGCTGACCTGCTGGCCGATCACCGTCTGCACCGCCGTCTCGAACCAGTGGGTGGAGCCGAGCACCCGCAGCCCCGGACGCGCCGCCACCAGCGGCGCAAGCAGCGGGTCGACGCTCAGCGCGGTGTCGACGGCGACCGGGTCGGCGTCGAGATCAAGCCAGCGGCGTACCGTCTGTACGAGTGCCGGGACATCACCGCGATGGGTCGCATCGATCTCCGCCCGCACGATAGCGGTGTCGCCCCGCGTGACGGTGACGACGGCCGGGCCGAGTTCGCCGCGCACGGCCCGCGTGTGGGTGCCGAGGGTCGCGTCGTGTCGTTCGAGACCGGGCACGGTGTGACCGCGCAGCGCCGCGAGCAGCGGCACCATCGCGAACGGCCCGTTCACCGGCAGGCCGACGACGGTGCTCACGCCGACGACTCCAGCTGCAACAGTGCGCGTTTGGCGTCGACACCGCCGACGTACTGCCCGATCCCGCCGTCGCTGCGCACCACCCGGTGACACGGAACGATCACCGGCAGAGGATTTTTCGCGCATGCGGTGCCCACGGCCCGGACCGCGCGGGGACTACCCGAGGCCGCGGCGACCTCCGCATAGCTCGCCGTGTGCCCGTAGCCGATGGTCGGTAGATGCACGATGACATCGCGTCGGAAACCGGTGGCGAGCCGCAGATCCAGCGGAAGGTCGAAGGTGTGGCGACGGCCGTGGAAGTACTCGTCGAGCTGTCGTGCCGCGGAGTCGAGACGCGCGGGTGCTTCGAGGATGCGCGGACTGATCCGGGCGGCGAGGTCGTCGAGGATGTCGTCATATCCATCGGCTGCGAACGCGACGCGCACGATTCCGGTGCCGGTCGCGGCGACGAGGAGCGGTCCGACGGGCGAATCGACGACACGATAGGCGAGGTCGAGCAGGCCGGCGGCCTGGGCATCGACGACGAGGCGGGTGTGCAGCCACGCGAGATCCGTCGTGGAGGCCTGGGGGCGGGGAAGGTTCATCGCCGGGTTCCTGTCTCGAGCTGGTAGTGACGGCGCAGCGCGGCCCGTCCGTCCGCTGCGGCACGGCGGGCCGCGTCGGTACTGTTCCCGAGGATCTCGGCGATCTCCGCGTACGGCAGACCCGCGACGTGGTGGTAGACGACGGCGGCGCGCTGTGTGAACGGCAGCGCCGCGACCGCCTGCCACAGTTCGTCGTCGCCGGAGCCTGGGATACCGGTGGAAGCCGGCCGCTCCGGCAGGGTCTCGGTGGGCACCGGGATACGGGCGCGGACGCGGTGCACGTCGATCGCCTTGCGATGCGCGATGGTCACGAGCCACGCCTCGACATTGCGGCCGGGCTCGAGGTCCGGGTAGGCCCGCAATGCCGCGAGGAACGTTTCGGACCAGGCGTCGTCCGCGTCGACCGGCCCGAGCAGTGCCCGGCACACCCGCAGCACGGTCGCGCCGTGCGTCGCGACCACCCGTTCGAACGGCGGTAGCCGGTCAGGCCGGGGCATGAACGGTCCGGAACTCGCGGTCGAGGAGGAACCGTTTGCGATCGAGCCCACCCGCGTAACCGGTGAGGGTGCCGTCGCTGCCGATGACACGGTGGCACGGCACCACGATGCTCACCGGGTTCCGGCCGTTGGCCGCGGCGACCGCGCGGATCGCCGTGGGGCGACCGATCGCCGCTGCCAATTCCGCATACGTGCACGTGGAGCCGTACTCGATCGCGCGCAGCGCGGCCCAGACGCTGCGCTGGAACTCCGTTCCCACGAGCGTGAGCGGCATCGTGAACTCGGTGCGGTCCCCGGCGAAATACTCGTCGAGTTGCTCGCGGACCTGCTCGAAGCCGCGTTCGGTCCGCGAACCGAAGGTCGCCGGGTCGGGACGATGCCGATGCTCGGCGAGGTACAGGCCGCTGAGTGCTCCGTCCGTCTGCACCAATGTCAGCGGTCCGATCGGTGAGTCGATGAACGTGTGGGTTCGCGTCGCGTTCACGGGTTCGATCCTTCCATCCGTCGTATACCGGGTAGACGCATCGACGGATGCAAACGTGAGATTACCGGCTCGATTTCCCGCTCGCCCCGAGCCGTCCTTCGGCCGCAGGCCCGTTGCGCGCAGCCTGAACAGAACCGGTGACAGGCGAAAGTTCCCGTGATCGAGTATCGAGCGTGCCCGAGGTGACCACAGCTTCTTCGACCACGATCGACACGACGGTGGACGAGGACGTCCACCCACTCGACGATCCCATCCGGCAGTCGCTGCGCGGAGTTCACGCGCATTTCGCGCGGTGGTCGGGTCGGATCGGCGGTTACCAACCGGACGTCGCGGGACACATCGGGCACCCGGCGGTGATGCGGGACGAGGATTGGGCGGATCTCGCCGCGCTCGTCGGACCGAGCACCGAGGTGGCGGTTCGCGGACCGGGACACGAGCCGCCGCAGGGCTGGGAGACGCTCGGCTCGTTCGGTCTCGTCCAGATGGACGGCACGGATCTGGTCGTCGAACCGGACCCCGACCTCGCGGTCCTCGGTACCGCCGACGTCCCGGAGATCCTCGATCTCGTGGCCCGCACCCGGCCGGGACCGTACCTTCTGCGGACCGTCGAGATGGGCACCTACCTGGGCATCAGGGTGGACGGGCGCCTGGTCGCGATGGCCGGGGAGCGTCTGCATCCGCCGGGATGGACCGAGATCAGCGCCGTGTGCACGGATGCCGAGTTCCGTGGGCGCGGGTTCGGCGCGCGTCTCGTGAGGGCCGTCGGTGCCGGGATCCGCGCACGCGGCGAGATCCCGTTCCTCCACGCGTCGGCGGCGAACACGACCGCGATCCGGCTCTACGAGAACCTGGGGTTCGCCCTGCGCAAGCGATCCGTGTTGACGCGGGTGCGCACACCAGCCGAGCGGCCGATGGTCTGCCGGTAGAGGACATGCGTGGTTTCATTCTTCCGTCGGGTTCGATCTGTTCGACGGAGAAGACATGGAATCACCGGTAGCGACGTATGTGTCTGCGGTACGCAGTTTCTCGGAGTTGGTCCGCACCGTTCCGGAGAACCGCTGGAGCGGACCGGGGCTCGGCGAGTGGGACCTTCGCTCCCTGATCGGTCACGCCTCGCGCTCACTGACGACGGTCATGACGTACATCGACAACTCTGCCGACGCCGAGGACATCGCGAGCCCGGAGCAGTACTACGTACGCGTGAAGGAGCTGTCCTCGGTTCTCGGCGCGGACGAGATACTCGAACGCGGCCGGCAGGCAGGTGCCGACCTCGGTGACGACCCGGTGGCGTCCGTCGATGCTCTTGCGAAGGCGGTGCTCGAGCGGCTCGGTGCCGGTGAGGATCGGCGGATCCGGGTGATCGGAGGGTTGGGGATCCGGCTGCATTCCTATCTCCCCACGCGAACCTTCGAACTCGCCGTCCACGGCCTCGATATCGCCGCCGCCGCGGGTGTCCCCTACACGCCTCCCGACGATGTCCTGGTCGAGTCCACGCTGCTGGCGGCGAGAATCGCCGTAGCGCTCGGTGACGGGGCGACCGTACTGAGGGCGCTGACCGGTCGGATCTCCCTGCCCGGAGGCTATTCCGTCGTATAGCTGCGCAACCGGGTGCGCACGCCGGTCGGGCAACGGCCGGTCGGGCACCCAGAGCGGAATCCGACCACGGTGAGGCGAACCCTGTCGCCCGTGAAGGGAAGCTGACACGCTCCTCGTCGACGGAAACAGCACACCGACCGCTGTGGTCGATCCGAAGGGTGGACGACGATGACAATCCTCGAGGGGCAGGTGGAGGATCCTTCCACGCTCGGTGTCTTCGATTCGATCGCCGATGCCGTCGGCAACACGCCCCTCGTTCGGCTGAATGCGGTCACCGAGGGCATCGAGGCCGCCGTGTTCGCGAAACTGGAGTTCCTCAATCCCGGTGGAAGCGTGAAGGATCGGGCAGCGCTGGCGATGATCCGAGCCGCGGAGGAATCGGGTGAACTCGGACCGGGCGGCACGATAGTGGAGGGGACATCCGGCAACACCGGTGTCGGACTGAGCCTGATCGCTGCCGCGCGGGGCTACCGCTCGGTCGTCGTGGTACCGGACAAGACCAGCGCGGAGAAGATCGCCCTCCTCCGTGCGCACGGTGCAACTGTGCACGTGACACCCGGTGGCCGACCCAGTCACCATCCGGACTTCGTGCGCAATGTGGCGGCCCGGTTGGCCTCCGAAATCCCCGGAGCCTGGCTCGCCGGGCAGTACGCCAATCCCGCCAACCCGGGCGCGCATCGCGCGACGACCGGCCCGGAGATCTGGCGCCAGACCCGTGGCCGCATCACCCATTTCGTCGCCGGTATCGGAACGGGCGGAACCATCACGGGCGCAGGTGAATATCTGTCTGCGGTATCCGAGGGCGCGGTCACGGTTGTCGGCGCCGACCCCGAGACCTCCGTTTACGGCGGCGGCGACGGACGCGCCTGGTACGTCGAAGCGGTCGGTCACTTCCTGCATCCGCAGACGGTGGTAGACGAGTGGCCGGACTCGTACCGGCCGGACGTCGTCGATCGGATCGAGCGGATCCCGGACGCCGAGGCGTTGTCGGTGGTGCACCGGCTGGCCCGGGAGGAAGGCTTGCTCGTCGGGGGCTCCGCCGGCACCGCGGTCGCAGCGGCCCTCCGTGTCGCGAGGACGCTCGGACCCGACGACGTGGTGGTCGTGATCGTGCCCGATTCCGGGCGGTCGTACCTGTCCAAGTACTTCGACGACGAATGGCTCGGCCGACTCGGATTCACCCTGTTCCACGGCGTGTCGGAACCCACCGTGAAAGAAATCCTCGGACGGTTCGGCACCCCTGTTCGTACCGTGCCGTCCGACGCGACGGTTGCGCAGGCGCGGGACGTGCTTGCCGATGCCCCGGCACTGCCGGTCGTGCTGGCTCGCCCGGCCGCAGGCGGCACGGTCGTCGCGGAGGTCTTCGGTTCCGTCTCCGCGGCAACGCTGGCCGCTGCTCCTGTGGACGATCCGATCGGCGACCACCTCGAACCGCCGCTTCCCGTGGTGGGTGTCACCGAGTCCGCGATCGCCGCGTTGCACAGGATCGGTGACCACGACGGCGCGGTCGTCGTCGCCCGTGACGGACGCGCAACCCGGCTCGTGGACGCGAGCATCCTCCGCGATCCGGTGCCGGGACACTGAGAGGCCCGGCCCGCACCGGTTGCTCGGCGTCCTTCCCGACTCCTCCGCAAGGGGCGTGACAGCCGTCCGGCAGGATGAGCGCATGTTGTCGCTTTTCGCCGTTCCCCTCGGTGCCGCCCGCGGCGTTCTGGACAGGACCGTGGAGGTCGCCGAGTTCGCGGTGTCCGTCCCGGGCCGCGTCGTGAATCTGCTCGAAACGACCGAGGCCCTGGTGGCACGTATCGACAACGTGGTCACCGATGCGCGCGAGATCGTCGCGCGGATCGACGATGTGGTCACCGACGCCCGCGCGACCGTCGGTCGGGTCGACGCGGTCGTCGACCGCAGCTCCGCGGTGGTCGTGGAGGTGACCGCCGTCGCGGACAGTGCGCAGGAGGTGGTGGCCTCCGTTGCCCGTACGTCCGAAACGGCGAGCGAGCTGCTCGACACCTACGCGCCGGTGGCCCGGCAGGCGGCTCCGCTCGCCACCCAGTTCATCGAGGAGCTCAGCGCCGAGGAAGTGCACGCGGCGGTCGTGCTGCTCGATCAGCTGCCCGAGCTCGCGGATCGGATGACGGCACTGATGCCGATCCTCGGCACCCTCGAGACCGTCGCCCCGGAGATCCACGAACTGCTCGGGGTCGCGAAGGACGTGCGGCAGGCGATCGTCGGCGTGCCGGGATTCAGCTTCCTGCGCCGACGCGGCGAGGAGAAGGAGAACGGCGACGACGCCTGACCGTGTGCGCGGTCAGGCGTCGTTGAAGTTCACCGTCGGTTCGGGGATCTATGCCCGGTAGCCGTCCGTCCCGGCCCGGCTGAGCACGAGCCGCGACAGGACCGCTCGCGAGGACAGCTTGAGCAACGCGTCGACGATTTCGACGACGTCGTTCACCTCGAGCATCTCGTTCGCGGGGATCTTCTCCTTGATCCAATCCGACATGTCGGTGTCGACGTAGGCCGGGGCGATCGCCGACGCGCTGATCCCGTTGGCCGATTCCTCGGCGTTGAGAGTTTCGACGAGGGAGATGAGCGCGGCCTTCGTCGCACCGTAGACGGACAGCCCCGGTTCCGAATACACGCCGGTGATCGACGACAGCGCAATCACTTTCGCACCACGATCCGGCTGGGCAGCGGCGGCGGAACGCAGCAGCGGCAGCGATGCCTGCAGCAGCGCGAACGGTGCGGCCAGATTCACCGCGAGGGTCTTGTCGAAGCGGCGCATCGGGAACTCGGCGATGTTGCCGGCGGTGCCCACACCCGCGTTGAGCACGAGAGCCCGCATGGTCCCGAAGGTTTCCTCGTGGGCACCGACGACCTGCACGGCGGCGGCCGGGTCGGTGAGATCGACGGCGACGGACCGCACCTCAGGTGCACCCGCTTCGAGCAGTTGCGCGGCGACCTTGTCGAGGCGCTCCGGGTCACGGGCGCTGATGGTCAGCCCGTAGCCCTGCTCGGCGAGGCGGATGGCGACCCCGAGTCCGATTCCGCGGGAAGCGCCGGTGATCAGCGCGCTGCGGTTCAGCTTGCTATCGGAGCTCACGACGTCTGTCCTTTCAGCGCAGCGAGGCCGGCGGCCACGAACGCGGGGACGGAGTCCCCGGCCTTGTCGAATCCGTCACCGATGGTCGCGCCGGCGCGCCAACGGTGGTCGATGCCCTGGGCGATCACTGCGAGCTTGAAGTTTGCAAGGGCGAGATAGAAATTCCAGTGCGGGATGTCGCGTCCGGTCGCGACTGCGTACTTCTGGGCGAGGTCGTCGGTGGACGGCAGCCGCGGACTGGTCCACGCGGCAGGCATGCCGAGCACCAGGTCGAGCGCGGGATTGCGGTACACGCACATCAGCGCGAGGTCGGTGAACGGGTCTCCGAGCGTCGCCAGCTCCCAGTCGACCACGGCCACAACCTTTCCCACGTCGTCGCCGGCGAGGATGGTGTTGTCGATGCGGTAGTCGCCGTGGACGATGGACGGCGCGGGCGATTCGGGGATCGAGTCGGCCAACGCCGCGTGCAGCCGGTCGATGTCGGGCAGGTCGCGGGACTTGACCCGCTCCCACTGCCCGGCCCACAGCTTCACCTGCCGGGTCACGTAGCCGTCCGGGCGACCGAACTCACCCAGCCCGGCGGCGCGGTAGTCGACATTGTGCAGTGCGACGAGTACGCGCACGAGTTCGTCGGTGCACGACTCGATTTCGGCATCGCTGAGGGCGTCGAGATCGTCCTTGCTGCGAATCACCTGGCCGTCGACACGCTCGACGACGGTGAACGGAGCACCCATCACCGCGTCGTCCTCGCACAGCGCGACCGTGCGCGCGACCGGGACGGCGGAGTTCTGCAGCGCATCCGCGACGCGGTATTCACGGGCGACGTCGTGCGCCGACGGGGTGAGCCCCGCGGTGGGGGGACGACGCAGCACCCAGTCGGACACGCCGTCCGAGATGCCGTAGGTGAGGTTCGATTTGCCGCCGGAGATCAGTTCGGCGCGCAATTCGCCGCCGACGGGAACTCCGGAGGATTCGAGGAAGCGTTGCAGGGCAGGAAGATCCAGTCCCTCGTGCTTCACGGCCGTCACGACTGCGCCGCCTTCGCGGCAGCGGCCTTGCGGGCGGCGCCGACGGTGCGCTTGGCGATGGCCCAGCGGTGCACCTCGGACGGCCCGTCGTACACGCGGAACGGGCGGACCTCGCGGGACAGGCGCGCGAGCGGCAGGTCCTCGGACACGCCCAGCCCGCCGCACATCTGCACCGAACGGTCCACGATGCGGAAGATGGCCTCGGCCGCGAAGGTCTTGGCGATGGAGGTCTCGTTCCCCGCGTGCGATCCGCCGTCGAGCGCCCAGCACGCCTGCACGAGCAGAGCGCGAGTGGCGGCGATGTCGATCTCGTTGTCGGCGATCATCTTCTGGATCATGCCGAGGTCGCCGAGACGAGAACCGAAACCCTCGCGTTCGGCGACGTAGCCGACGGCGACGTCGTGGCCGCGGCGGGCGGCGCCGAGCCAGCGCATCACGTGCGTCATGCGGGCGGGTCCGAGGCGGACCTGTGCGTAGGCGAAGCCCTGGTCGACCTCACCGAGCACCGCGGAATCCGGAACGAAGACGTCCTCGAAGAAGACCTCGCAGTGGCCGCCGATCATCGACTTGTCGAGGGTGTTGATGTGGCGGCCGACCTTCAGTCCGGGGGTGTCGGCGGGGGCGAGGAACATCGTCGCGCCGCCGCGCTGGCCGGGCTCGCCGGACGTGCGGGCCATGATGATGAAGAATCCGGCTCCGTCGGCTCCGGTGATGAAGTGCTTGTGGCCGTTGATCTTCCATCCACCAGCGACCTTCTCGGCCCGGGTGCGCAGCGCATTGGGATCGGCACCCGCGCCGGGAGCGGGTTCGGTCATGGCGAACGCGGAGCGGGTGTCACCAGCCGCGAGCGGTGCCAGGAACTGCTGCTTCTGCTCGTCGGTGGCGATGTGCGCGAGCATGTGCATGTTGCCCTCGTCGGGCGCGGCGATGTTCAGCGCGATCGGCCCGAACAGGGAGTAGCCCGCCGCCTCGAACACCGGGGCACGATCGACCATGCCGAGTCCGTGACCGCCGTACTCGACCGCCACGTGCGGGGCGAAGACACCGGCTTCCTTGGCCGCCTTCTGCAGCTCGATGCGGGCAGCCTCGCCGCCGGCCGCGGCGATGTCACCGCCGTGGGCATCCTCGACGGGCAATACCACGTCGCGGATGAAGTCCTCGGTCTTCGCGACCAGGTCGACCACCTGATCGGGATACGACAAATCGACAGCCATCGCGCACTCCTTCCGTCACCGACCGATCGATCGCTCGGTCGTATCCACGGTGACACATCGACACCGGAAGGGTCAACCCTGGGGCGAAGTCAGCGAGCGCCGACGGCGCTGCGTGCGATGGCCAGATACCGCTCGACGATCTCGTCCGGCGGCAACGGACCGTCGGCCCGATACCAACTGGCCACCGCCACGCACATCGTCGTCACGGCCCGGCTCGCGTCCTCCGGATAGGGCGTCGTGAACTCTCCCGCAGCGACGCCGTCACGCACGATCTCGTCGACCATGCGCTGCTGGGTGTCCCTCAGTGCGACGAATGCCTCCCGGCTCTCGGGTTCCATGCTGCGCATCTCGGTGGATGCGATGAATGCCTCGTTGCGCCGGAACATGTGGAATCGCAGCAGCGACTCGACGACCGCATCGAACCGCTCCGACGGTGTCGGGCCCGCCTCGGCGAGAGCCCGGCGACTGCGGTCGAGCAGGTCGTTCATCACCGTCGTGGTCAGCGACATCAGCAGCGCTTGCTTCGACGGATAGTGGTGATAGAGCCCGGGAACCGAGAGTCCTGCACGCGAGGCGATCTCACGGATCGAGGTGCCGTCGTAGCCACGTTCGGCGAACGCCTCGAGCGCAGCTACCAGCGGTTTCGGCAGCACCGCCGGTTCGTACGTCCGCCACGAGCCGGGACTGCCGGCGTCGGTTTCCTCTCGGGTGTCCATGGAGACACCGTAGGCGACGCCGGCAGCCCCGTTCGACCGTCCGCGCAGGAATCAGTAGTCGTTGTCGCCGTACAGGACGACCCCGCGCAGGTTCTTCCCGTCGTGCATGTCCGCGTAGCCCTGGTTGATGTCCTCGAGCTTGTACGTCGTGGTGACCAGGCCGTCGAGTTCGAGTTGCCCGCTGCGGTACAGGTCGAGCAGCTTCGGGATCTGCGATCGTGGTCCGACGCCACCGAAGATGGCACCCTGCAGGCGCTTCTGCAGGAGGGTGAGCTCGAACAGGCTCAACGTGACCTGGGTGTCGGTCGCCGCACCCATACCGGTCACGACGACCTGGCCGCCCTTGGCGGTCAGCCCCAGAGCCGGCGCGATCATGTCACCGTGGATCTCGCCGACGGTGATGATCGTGACCTCTGCCATTGCGCCCCAGGTGATCTCGCTGATGACCGGGGCTGCCTCCTCGATCGACGCGAACGTGTGGGTGGCGCCGAATTCGACGGCCTTGTCGCGCTTGAACTGCACCGGGTCGATCGCCACGACGTGCCGCGCGCCCGCGTGGGCCGCGCCCTGTACCGAGTTGATACCGACACCGCCGACGCCGATCACGACGACGGTGTCGCCGACCTGGGTGCCACCGATCGCAGTGGCCGATCCCCACCCGGTGGCGACACCGCAGCCGAGCAGCGCCGCCTTCTCGAGCGGGATATCTTTCTCGATCTTGATGACGGAGGCTTCGTTGACGGTGACGTACGGCGCGAACGTGCCCAGCAGGCACATCTGGATGACCGGTTCGCCGCGCAGGCTCACCCGATATGAGCCGTCCGAGATGGCCTGACCGGTGAGCAGACCCGCACCCAGGTCGCAGATGTTCTGCAGGCCCTTCGCACACGACCGGCAACGGCCGCACGCGGGAATGAACGCGAGGACAACGTGGTCGCCCTCCTCGAGGTTCGTCACGCCGGGCCCGACCTTGGTGACGACGCCGGCGCCCTCGTGGCCACCGAGGATCGGGTAGAAGGGCAGCGGCGTCGCTCCGCTGCGGAGGTGTTCGTCGGAATGGCACAGACCGGACGCGGCCAGGCGGACCTGCACCTCACCGGCGACCGGGTCACCCAGGTCGATCTCGTCGATTTCCCAGGGCTGACCGATTCCCTTCAACACTGCGGCCTTGATCTTCACGAACCCCTCCATCGGTTGCTTGTGTGACACGCGTCACCGCGAGTGAAACAGGCGGACAGAGGTTCGGCAGCAAAATCGCCGAACCGTTTTCCTCCGTCCAACTTCCCGCTACAGTCGGTAACAGTAATTTGCGTCACGAAGGGTTCGACGATGTTCCACGTCCGGCACAGCGCCGTCGCCGCAGTTCCTCTGGATATCGCGTTCGCATACGTGGACGATCACCGCACGGTCCCCGAGTGGATGTTCGGGGTCAGCCGGTTCGAGCCGGTCGGGGCCCAGGTCAGCGGGCTCGGCGCGGTCTTCGACGCCGCGATGCAGATCGGCCCGAAGAGCCTCGACACCCGCCTCGAGGTCGTCGAATGGGAACGCGACCGCATCATCGTGCTCAACTCGGTCGCGGGTTTCCGCACGTCGTCGAGTTGGACCTTCACCGACCTCGGCGACTCCTCCCGGCTCGACGTCGACTTCGGGTACGAGCTGCCCGGCGGCCTCGCCGGGCGCGCGCTGGGGATGCTCATCGAACCGGTCGTCGGCACCGCGGTCCGCCAGACCGAGCAGGCGCTGCGCACGCGCCTCGGCCAGTTGGTCTGATCAGAAGTTGCCGCGGGCGGCTGCTTTCGCCTATCGCCGCCCCGATGAATTCCGCTCCGCCCGGCGGTCTGATCCCTGTGGAACCCCCGAAGGGAGAAGCGGATGAAACTCACGGTGACCACGTTCGTCTCGATCGACGGAGTCGCACAGGGTCCGGGCGGACCCGAGGAGGATCTCAGCGGTGGCTTCGAGCGCGGTGGTTGGGTGGTGCCGCTGTTCGACGACGACACCGGCGCCTTCATCGAGGAGGTGTTCGGCCGCGTCGATGCGTTCCTGCTCGGCAGGAAGACCTACGACATCTTCGCCGCGTCGTGGCCGAACGCCACCGACCCCGACGACATCGTCGCCAACCGGCTCAACACCCTGCCCAAGTTCGTCGCCTCCACCACGCTGACCGACCCGAAGTGGAGGCCGACCACCGTGCTCGACGGCGACATCGTGTCTGCCGTGGCCGAGCTGAAGAGCCGTCCCGGTCGCGAACTACAGGTTCACGGCAGTCTCGAGCTCGTGCGCACGCTCCACGAACACGATCTCGTGGACGAGTACAACCTGCTGACGTTCCCGGTCGTCGTCGGTCAGGGTCGCCGGCTGTTCGCCGAGCGCGGTCTCGATACCGCGATGTCGCTCGTCGAGTCGCGCAGCACGAGCACGGGCGTGATCATCGCGGTGTACCGGCGGGATGGGCGTGCCGAATTCGGAACGATGGAAGTCGAGTGAGTTCGATCCGGTCGGGAACTCGGTGAGCCCAGTGACACCCGGTGCGTGCTCACCCCTCCTCGAGCACGAATCCTGCTGGGCTACAGAACCTCTGACGTTCCCGACCGGATCAGCCGGCCGGCCGGACGCTGTCGATACGGATGTTTCGACGTCGACGCCGACCCGCCGACGGTCAGCGGTACGAGTAGTCCGAGTACGACGGGAGATCGTTCATCGCCGACATGGCAGCGGCGAAGATGACCACGTAGAACACGATCAGCGCGACGACGAAGATCGCCCACACGAGCAACGCGATCCTGCCGAGTCGCTTCGCGCTGTCCGACGACGCCTGCGCACCCGCGTAGTCGCCCATCGCCCACAGCGGGTACACCTTCGCCGCGTGCGAGAGCGCCGAGAATGCGAGCGGCCAGAAGAAGATCAGTGCCGCGACCGCCCAGCCCGTGTTCTGCGGCGGCAGCGCCGGGCGGATCTGCTCGACGGGAGCGTTGTACTGGAATCCGCCGGGCCGAATGTTCTGAACCTGTTGATGTTCCCACGACTTTGTGGGCCTTCGGCCCCGGTGTGCCTTTCTGGCGGTCAGGGCCGCCAGAAAGGCACACCGCCGTTACAGCGCCGCGCGCGCTCCGGCGATGTACGCGTCGGCGTCGAAATCCTCGATCAACGATTTCTGGACGATGAATCCCTGGGCGAGACCCAGAACGATCGGCGCGCGTTCGGCGGCCCATGTACGCGGGGCGGTTCCGATCGCGGACGGATTCTCCTCGGCCCACGCGGCGAGCAGGTCCGTCACGAAGGCGCGCAGTCGGCCGAACACCGTGCGGACGAGTTCACCGATTTCGGGGTCGATGGTGCCCTCCGCCCACAGCTGGAGGACGGCGCTGCCGAGTCCGCCTTCGTCGAGCTTGTGCAGGAGTGCGGCGATGATGTCGCCGGGCCCTTCGACCGCGAATCCGCTGTCGTCCGTGAGTGCACTGCCCCGATCGCCGAGTACGTGGTCGGCGACGGCGACGAGGAGCTCCTGCTTGCCGCCGAAGTAGCCGTAGATCGCGCCGGCCGACAAACCGGATTCGGCGATGATGTCGGCCATCGTCGTGCGCTGGTATCCCGAGCGCGCGAAGCAGCGCAGGGCGGCATCGATGATCTCCGCGCGCCGCGCGACACGATGCGCCTGACTGACTCTGGGCACGACCGGTTTTCCTTCCATCCTCTCGAGCTGTTGACAAGCACCTTATCCGAGGTCTTCCATAGAGAACGAATATTCGTTTTCAATGGGAGGGTCCCCATGAGCCACACCCCGGCAGCATCGGGCAGCACCCCCGTTGCGCGCGCGATCGCACTGGCGGTCGGTGCCGCCGCGATCGTCGGAATCGTTCTGCTGGCCTTCACGTGGCCTGCCGTCACGTCGGAACCCCGCGACCTCCCCGTCGCGGTCGCGGGACCGGAAGCCGCGGTCGCACAGGTCACCGGTGTCGTCGCGGCGCAGGCCGGCGAGGCGCTCGCACCCACGCCCGTGAGCTACCGCGCGGCTGCGGTCGAGGCCATCGAGCAGCGAGAGGTCTACGGCGCGATCGTGCTCGGTTCAGCGCCCGGCGAGGCACCCGAGGTCCTGATTGCAACGGCCGCGAATCCTCAAGTCGCCCAGATGCTTCAAGCGATAGCAGCGCAGCTGGGTCAACGGACCGGTGCGGCCGTCACCGTGACCGACGTGGTGCCTTTCGACGACGCCGATCCGCGCGGCGCGAAGATCTCGGCGGCCGCGTTCCCGCTGGTCCTCGGCGGCATGGCGGGCGCCGTGATCATCTCGGTCGCGATCGGCACGGCCCTCCCCCGCGTCGTGGCACTCGTGGCGTACGCGGTCGCCGGTGGGCTGCTGCTTGCCGGTATCCTCCACGCCTGGTTCGGGGGACTTCACGGCAGTTTCTGGGTCAACGCCACCGCGATCGGGTTGACGATCGTGGCGATCTCGGCACCGATCGTGGGATTGCGCAGCCTCCTCGGCATGCCCGGCATCGGGGTCGGCGCGGTGCTGATGATGCTGATCGCGAATCCGATCTCCGCCGCCGCGATTCCGGTCGAGTTCATCCTCGCCCCGTGGGGTGCGATCGGCCAGTGGTTCCCGCCGGGCGCGGGCGCGACCCTGCTGCGGGAACTGTCGTACTTCCCCGACGCGAACACCGCGTTCCCGTGGACGGTCCTGGCCGTGTGGGCGGCAGCCGGCGTGCTGTTGACATGCATCGCCGCCGCGCGGGAATCGAAGGTCGTCGACGAGACCGAGGAACTCGCAACCGTCGGCTGATCGGAGTTGAGTTTCACGTTGGTTGAAACCCGATGATGGCGTGGTGCAACCTTCTGATCTCATGTCGATCGGGGTCTTCGCCGGGCGTTCCGGCCTGACCCCGAGCGCGCTGCGGTTCTACGCCGACTCGGAGCTGTTGGTGCCGGCCGAGGTCGATCCCGTATCGGGTTACCGCTTCTACCGTCCCGACCAGCTGCCCCGCGCGGACATGCTCCGGCAGCTCCGCGAGATCGGCATGCCGCTGGCGGCGGTCAGAGCAGCCTTGGACGCGGGACCGGCCGAGGCGGCCCGGATGATCGACCAACACGTCGCGAAGGTGCTCGAGGATGCCGCCGCAGCCCGACGGCAAGCCGCTCGCCTCACCGCGGCGCTGACCGATGCACCCGGCATTCCGATCGCCACGTTGAAAGGACCGGTGCTGGCCGACGCGGTCGAACAGGTCTCGAGCGCGACAGCGCGGGAGCCATCGATGCCGGTGCTCGACGGCATCCACATCGAGGCCGGTCCGCACGCGATCACCCTGACCGCAACCGATCGGTACCGGCTCTCGACGCGCACCCTGGTGCCCGACGAACTGACGGCTGCCACCTGGTCCGCGACGGTCGATGCAGGAGACCTGCGTGCCGCGGCAAACGAGATGCGCCGCTGCGCAACGGTCCACGTGGAAGCGTCGGCGCACGGAATCCGGTTGAGGGTCGCGGAGCGCGACGATCTGCACTGCAGGCTCGTCACCGAGCCCTTCCCCGACTATCGGGCGATGCTCGCGAACCTACCGGAACCCACCACTCGGGTGACTGTCGCCAAGTACGCGCTCCTGCGGGCGCTCGAGGACAGCGCCGGCGAGCACATCGCGCTGAGCGTGACCGACGGCGTTCCCGAATTCCTCACCGGCGAGGAGCAGTCCCTCGGATCTCTGGACGCCGCGGCGACGGGAGCAGACGTGCGAATTACGTTCCAGCTCACGACGTTCTACCCGGCGATCAGTACCGCGATCGGCCCCGACGTGATGCTGGACCTACGGGGACAGGACCTGCCCGTCACGGTGCGGTCCGCCGACCGCGGCGACCTCACGACCCTCGCCATGCCCATCGACCCCCAGGGAGCATTTCGATGACCGTCTCCGCTGATCCCGACCCGACCATGGATGCCATCGCGCAGGTCGTCGCCGAAGGACGATCCGGCAACCCTGAGGCCGCTCGGAAACAGTTGCTGGCCTTGTGGTCCGAGATCGGCGTCCTCGGTGACCCACTGCACCGCTGCACTCTCGCGCACTACTTGGCAGACCTCTACGCAGATGCCGCCCAGGCCCTGGCCTGGGACATTCGCGCCCTCGATGCCGCCGCTGCCGTGACCGAGCAACGAGTGCAAGAACACCACGCCGATCTGCACATCGCCGGCTTCTATCCGTCACTGCACCTGAACCTGGCCGACAACTTCCGTCGACTCGGCTCCTTCGATGCCGCCACCGATCACGTCACCGCAGCCCGCAAGCACGCGCCGAACCTGCCGGACGGGCCGTACGGCGATACCATTCGGGCCGCCATCGACGAGGTCGGCGACGCCATCGTCAGGAAGGACCGTACGCAACGCGCCTCCGCGCCCGGCACTTCCGTATAACGACGCGGAGGTTCAACGACGCACCGTGCCGAGCACCCGACGCGCCATGTGCGCCATGCCTGCGGCGTTCGGGTGCAACGCGCTCGACGACGGGCCGGCCTGGCGCCCCTCGAACCACCGTTGCCCGGGAGCGGCGCACGCGTCGTGCCCTTCCGCCCCTGCGGTGACGTCGACGAACTCGGCACCGGCGGTCGCGGCCGCCGTGGCGAGGACGCCGTTCATCATCGCGAAGAAGCCTTTCGCCCATACCGCGTCGGCGTCGCTGATCGGCAGGTTGGGCCAGCATCCGCGATCACCGAAGATTCCACCGTGCCCGACCAGCACGACGCGCGCAGCCGGGGCCTTCAACCTGATCGCGGTGAGCGTCGACCACACCTTCGGACCGAGTCCGGCGAGTGCGGACAGCGCCCGGCCGGTGACCGTCGGATTGTTTCGGCATCTGGCATCACCACCCGGCGCAGTGGCGTAACACGGGGAAACCAGTGTGGGCCAACTGATGTCGTTACCCCCGATGCTCAGTGTCACGAGTGTGGTGTCCGACGGCATCTGCTCGATCTGCGGCGGCACCGGCCCCTTCGACGTGTGCTGCGGAGTGTTTGTCACGTGCTCGGTGTGCGCTCCGGTGCATGACAGGTTGAGGAACGACGCCGCGCCCACTCCCTGCGCGACGAGCGTCGGATAGCCGAGGTCGGAGCGTTCGCACGCATTGGTCTGCGTAGCCGGGTCCAGGGACGGGCCGGCGGCCCTGGAGTCTCCGAGCGCGACGTACCGCACACCACCGTTCGCAGGGACGGCAGATGCCGTGGCCGGAAGCGCGAACGAGACAGCGGCGGTGGTCGCGACGACGGCGGCGGTGACGGCGGCGCGGATTCCAACGGGCTTCATGATCAGCAGTATCTGTGACGAGCACCGTGACGACGGGGAGATTGGGCGTCGTGTTTCTGTGTCCGGGAACAACGAGCGCAGGCGTCGCACCCGTTTTCCGCAGGCGTCGCACCCGTTTTCCGAGCGAGCGGCACATTCAGTCGATCTGAGGAGACGAGCGGTACATTCGCTCGGACGCGGCTCTCGCGACAGCGACACGCCGATGAAGATAGAACACCCGTTCGAGTTGACCACCCTCACCGCGCGTGGCACCATCTCAAGATCACCTGAAAACAGGTCGACCCCGGCCGGTGCGCCAACACCGATCCGGGGTCTGGGCACACGACAGAAGGAAGCTGTCATGCACCGTAGGCTGGATTCTATCCCCGCGCCCGATCGAGGCGCGCATCGGCGAGCGACTCCGCTCGATCCCCTGTCGACGTCCTGACACTTCCGCCCTTCGACCCCGCCGGTCGAGGGGCCACAGGCGTTCCACTTACACGGTTGTGCACGAGGGCCGTTCCGGTAACCGAGGCATGACCGTGCCCGTCGCTACCCTCCCGTAGTCCGACGTCAGCGCATCGCCGCTGCGGGTCTCCGGCCACGGAGCCGAACCCGAAACCGACAGGGCACCAGTACCTTCAGCCTCCGCAGCTGGTGGCGGAGCACCCGATCGCACGGGTCGACACGAACGACCGGGTCCAGCCGAAGCCACACGTCACCACCCGACGTGGGGCCAGAAGTGCTGGCCGAGACGGTCTATCGGGGTATGGCGACCGGGCAGCGTTGGGGAAGGGGCCGAGCAGACTCAGCGACCCGTAGGGTCTCCGATCGGTTCAAAGCAGCCGCCCGCAGGGCGTCCGTTTCCTACGCGTTGCCCGTCCACAGAACTGTCAGCCTGCATCAACAGCTATGAGGCTCATCCTCTTTCACAACCGACAGGACCGCATCCCCTTCGCCGATGACGACACCGGCCTTCGGAGCCTGCTCGACAACCACCCAGTTCCGATCCAACACCTGAGCGCGGCCCGCGCCCGTCGCATCGACGCTCTTCGAATAGAAGACGCCAGCGGTCTGGATCGTGTCCTGCGCCTCTTGAAGATTCATGCATACAACATCCGGCATGATCGCCGTCGCCGATGGGCTGGGTGTGTGTGCCGTGGCCGCCGCGGCTGCCGTCACGGGCGCAGCGCCCGAAGTGTTGGGCGGTGCGGTGGGCGTGGTCATGGCATCGTCGTCCGACGGGGATTCGAGCCCGTCGGAGATGTCGGAGATGATCCCGAAGATCACGAACGCGGCGGCGACGAGCGCCGCAATGACGACGCCTCGGCGGACCTTCGGCGACTGCGGTGCCGGGGGTGGCGGCGCGAAGGCCGCCGGATCCCCGGCCAGGTATGCGAGGTGCCCGGCCTCCGCGCGGGCAGCCAGGCCCGCATACTCGGCCTGCTTCCGCGCCCGGTAGTCCCGAATGGGTTTGCCGACAGCGAGGTACGCAAGGATTGCGGTGAACACGAGCTGGGTGAAAGAGGCCGAGAACTTGCCGTGGATCAGCTCCACGAATGCCAACCACAACGTGATGCCCGCGAACATCCCCGCGAGCACCCTCAGGTAGGGCTTCACGTGCACTCCTTCACCGATCCGGGGGCACGTGTCGTGCCGTGACCTCGCTGCTCAGATCGAGCGTAGCGATCCTGCCGTTACCGGCACCCGTCCGACGTCACGCGTCGACGATGGCGCGTAGCTTCTCGAGCTGCTCGACGCGTCCTGCCGGGTCGGGGCTGAGGAACTTCACGTTCAAGGTCGTCGCACCCGCCTCCGCGAACGCTGCGACCCGCTCGCGCACGTAACCCTCGGGGCCGATCAGCGAGATCGCCCGCACCAACTCGTCCGGCACCGCCGCGGCGGCTTCGTCCTTCTTTCCGTCCAGATACAGATCCTGGATGATCTTGGCGTCGGCCTCGTACCCGTATCGGCAGGCGAGGTCGTTGTAGAAGTTCTTGCCGCGGGCACCCATACCCCCGATGTACAGCGCGAGGTGGGGTTTGACCAGGTCGAGCAGGTGATCGACGTCGTCGCCGATTGCGAGGGCGGGGCCGGCGTAGACCTCCAGGTCGCCGAGCGACGGATCGCGCTTGGCCTTGCCCTTCGCGAGCGCCTCACCCCACACGTCGTTCGCGCGTTCCGGGTTGTAGAAGATCGGCTGCCAGCCCTCGGCGATCTCCGCGGTGAGGGCCACGTTCTTCGGTCCCAGTGCGGCGATGACGATCGGGATGCGCTCGCGCACCGGATGATTGATGATCTTCAGTGGCTTGCCGAGTCCCGTGCCCTTCTCCGGGGGCAGCGGAATCTGGTAGTACTTGCCGTCGTAGCGCACCGGTTCCCGGCGCCACACCTGCCGGCAGATGTCGACGAGCTCGCGAGTGCGTCCGAGCGGCGCCGTGTAGGGCACGCCGTGGAATCCTTCGATCACCTGCGGTCCCGACGCACCGATGCCGAGCACGAATCGCCCGTCCGACACGTAGTCGAGGCCCGCGGCGGTCATCGCCATCAGCGACGGGGTCCGCGTGTAGATCTGGAAGATCCCGGAGGCGAGCTGCACCCGCGACGTCTTTGCGGCGAGATACCCGAGCTGGCTGACGGCATCGAAGGAATAGGCCTCGGCCATGAAGACGATGTCCAGACCTGCGCGTTCCAGATCGGCGACCTCGGCGACGGTCTCGGCGAATCCGCCGCTGTAGGTGATCATGGTTCCGATGCGCATCGAGGCACTCCCGTCGAATTGTGCGGTGCTGCTGACGGATCCGAGGTCGATTCCCCGAGAAGACAGCGGTATGTGCAGTTCAACACCCAGCGGGACGCGGCGCAAAGACGCATCGCCGATCGAACTCATTGCCGCCGCCTATGGTCCGCTCCCCGACAATCCGACCAGTGTTCGAGGAAGCAGAGAGGACGAGAGCGGGAATCGCGACCGTGCGGCTTGTTCCCACTTCCAATCTATACACGAATGGCGAGCCTCATGAGGCCCCGATTTTCGGCTCATAATCGCCCGCAGAATGCTGGACCAGCAGGGAAGGGCGGCAGCATGCACTACGTATTGGGCTTCGAGGAAATCGACCGGACGCAGATCGCGCTGGTCGGCGGCAAGGGCGCGAACCTCGGAGAGTTGTCGCGCATCGACGGCGTCCTCGTCCCCGACGGCTTCTGCGTGACAACCGACGCCTATCGCCGAGTCACGACAGAAACGCCGGCGCTCGACGCCCTGTTCGAGCAGCTCACACACCTCACTCCGGACGATCGGGAGCAGATCGGCGCGGTGAGCGCGCAGGTTCGTCGCACGATCGAGGACTGGGTCGTCCCGGAGGAGGTGACAGCGGCGATCAGGCAAGCACTGTCGCGCTTGGGTGACGACACGGCCTGTGCCGTGCGGTCCAGCGCGACCGCGGAGGATCTACCGTCGGCGTCGTTCGCAGGCCAGCAGGACACGTACCTGAACGTCGTGGGCCCGGACGAAGTCCTCCGGCATGTCGTCAGGTGTTGGGCGTCGCTGTTCACCGAGCGTGCCGTCACCTACCGGCTGCGAAACGGGATCGATCATCGCAAGGTGCACATGGCCGTGGTCGTGCAGCGGATGGTGTTCCCGGAGGCGTCCGGCATCATGTTCACGGCCGATCCCGTCACCTCCGACCGGACGGTTACCTCCATCGACGCCGGATTCGGTCTCGGAGAGGCGCTGGTGTCCGGCCAGGTCAACCCGGATGTCTACACAGTGCGCGACGGTGCCGTGGTCGGCAGGACGATCGCCACGAAGCTGCGCGCTCTGTACGCCACACCGCACGGTGGGACGCAGATGCAGGAGGTTCCTCCGGAGCGGCAGAACCAACCGGTGCTGACGGACGCGCAGATCCTCCGGCTCGCCGATTTGGGCGGTCGGATCGAAGCGCACTTCGGCTGTCCGCAGGACATCGAATGGTGCCTGGTCGACGACCGTTTCGACATCGTTCAGAGCCGGCCGATCACCACGCTGTTCCCGATCCCGGAATCCGACGACGACGAGAATCGCGTGTACGTCTCGGTCGGACATCAGCAGATGATGACCGACGCCATGAAGCCACTCGGACTTTCCTTCTGGCAGATGACAAGTCGGGCGCCAATGCGTGACGCCGGGGGCCGGCTGTTCGTCGACGTCACCGAGCGGCTTGCGTCGGCGACGGCCGGGCCCGCGATCGTTGCCGCGCTCGGAAAGTCCGATCCGCTCATCGGCGATGCGCTGCAGACGATTCTGGACCGCGGCTTCGTCCCGCAAGGTCCGGACGACGGTTCCATCCCTGCAGCGGTGGGCGCCCCTGACCCGATCGCGCCGGATCCGGCGATCGTCACCGAACTCATCGCGCAGAGCGAGGCTTCCCTCGAGGTCTTGAAGCGTGACATCGCAACCAAGACCGGGACGGAGCTGATCGACTTCATTCGGGACGATATCGAGGAACTCAGGCGGGTCCTGTTCGATCCGCGCGGTCTCCAAGCGATCATGGCCGGGATGGGTGCTGCCGACTGGCTGAACGACCGGCTCGACGAGCGGCTGGGCGAACGGAATGCAGCCGACACGCTCACCCAATCGGTTCCGCACAATGTGACCTCGGAAATGGGGCTGGCGCTGCTGGACGTGGCCGACGCCATCCGCCCGCATCCGCAGGTGGTGGCCTTCCTGCAGCAGGTCGAGGACTCGGGTTTCGACGACGACGCCTTCCTCGACGAGCTCGAAAAGTTCGACGGGGGCGGCGAAGCCCGCGCCGCCGTCGAGGACTACCTCGACAAGTACGGCATGCGATGCGTCGGCGAAATCGACATCACCCGGCCCCGCTGGAGCGAAGCTCCGACGACCCTCGTCCCGCCGATCCTGGGAAATATCAAGGGTTTCGGTCCAGGTGCCGCCAATCAGCGCTTCGAGCAGGGTCGACGCAACTCCGACGAGAAGGAACGCGAGGTTCTGGAACGCTTGCGCGCCTTACCCGATGGGGACACCAAGGCCGAAGAGACGAAGCGGATGATCGACCGTGTCCGGGACTTCGCGGGGTACCGGGAGTATCCGAAGTACGGGATGGTGTGCCGCTACTTCGTGTACAAGCAGGCGTTGCTGCGCGAGGCCGACCGCCTCGTCCGGAACGGTGTAGTCAGCGATCGGGAGGACATCTTCTTCCTGAGGTTCGACGAACTCGCCGATCTCGTTGCGACACAGCGTGAGCGCAACGACCTGATCGACGAGCGACGGGACGAGTTCCGCACGTATAAGGCGCTGACGGCGCCCCGGGTGCTTACCTCGGACGGTGAAGCCCTCACCGGGGCCTACCGTCGCGAGGATCTTCCGGAAGGTGCGCTCGCCGGCATGGCGGTGTCGAGCGGGACCGTCGAGGGCCGTGCCCGCGTCGTCCTGGACATCGCGCACGCCGATCTCGCGGCCGACGACATCCTGGTCACCGCCTACACCGATCCGAGTTGGACACCCCTGTTCGTCGCCATCAAGGGCCTGGTGACAGAGGTCGGCGGTCTGATGACACACGGTGCGGTGATCGCGCGAGAGTACGGGCTGCCGGCGATCGTGGGCGTCGAGAATGCAACACGGCTCATTCGGGACAGGCAACGGATACGGGTGAACGGGACGGACGGGTACGTCGAGATCCTCAGTGATGATCCACCGCATTCCCCCGAGTGATTGGCCGTACCGACGGTGTGGGTTCGCCCCGGAATCCAGCGGCGTACCCACACTCATCGTCTCTCAGTACTCAGGCCAGAGGCTGAGGAGCGCGTCCACTGCAGACTTGCGGAAGTAGTTGCGCTCGAACTCAGGCTTCTCTCCCAGCGCCTCGAACACCCCGATGACGTCTGCCCACGACACGTCACGCGATGACTCCGTGAGGTGCAAGTAGCAGTATCTGTCCCCGTTGTCATCGTCGTACAGGTAGACGACGGGCCCCGGCGGCACTACCTGGCTCCCCTTTGTCACCTTCCCCTTCGCACTCGCATCTACGGCGATCACGCAAGCCCCCACGGAGAGCGGTAAGCGGTACTCGGGTTCCTCGATCTCGCGGAACACGAACAGAACTGAATCCGAATCCGGATCGTCACAGCCCAACTCGGCCGAAAGGCGCTCTCGGAGGTGCAAGACTTCGGCCGGAGGATCCAACTCTTCCGCCATCCGAACGAGCAGAAGCTGCGTCGGGCGCGGTCTCGACGCAGCACCCGTCTCGTCAGGGATCGTCTCGCCCGCGCTCGACGACGACTCGTCGAGAGTCTCGGTCGGCTCGGATTCCATGTGGTCCGGTGACCGATCCACACCGCATTGCTCGATGAGCGCACGTACGTGATCGAGCGTGAGTGGTTCCGCGCGTGTTTTCCACGCGAGCAATTTGCTTCGGGCTTCGTCGACGCAGTCGCGACTGTCGGTCAGCACGACGCTCTCGGTGAGCGTCGTCGCCGAGGATCCCGAGAGGTTCGCGGACCCGACAAGCAAGAAGGGCGGGTGCGATTCGCCGGTAGACTCGGCAAGGATCATCTTGGCGTGCACGCCCTCCAGCGAATACACACGTACGCCCGCCTCGATCCACCTTGCAAGTACAAGGGGGTCGGTCGATCCGGCTCGCACCGCTGACGCGCTCGCATCGACGATGATCGAAGAGCCCCGCTAGAGCTTGGTCAGATCACCACCATGCGAGCCGACGTACGCGACCGCCGCCAAAATGGCGCACGAGCGTGGCTCGAGGAGTGGGGCGAGTTCGTCCCACACCCGTTGCCCTGCAATCAATCTGACACTTCGATCTTCGAGCCCGAGACTCGCCAAATCCGTCATTGCTGTAGTGCTTCCTCGACCCGCATCTCCGCGTCGTGTGCCAGCGGGGCCGGTTTGTAGAACATAGCGTTGTCGGCCCCTTTCCCTGGTGTCGGCGACCCTTGCCGAACTCGCAGCAAAATCTACTGGAGAGAATCGAGACGATCGCGCATAGGGCAGATGTGCCCTGTTGTCGGTACCCGGTGACGGAACCATCATTCGGTCCATTCGAGTGAAGATTCCCGTCACCGACAGCGAGGTTCAGGCTTCCGGCAGCCCCGCGACCAACTCCGCCACGTGCTGGTTCAGGTTGGCCGACCACATCTCCGGGTGAGGATGGATCCACCGAGCGCCCGCGATGATCTGTTCGAAGACCAACTTGGCGACCTCCGCGGGTGTGAGTCCGCCACCGGCCAGGTATGCAGCCATCTGCTGCCGATAACCTTCGGCCCCTTCCGTTCCGGCGGTGCCTGCGTCGTCGAAGATGCGGGTGCGCACGGGGCCGGGCAGGAGTACGGACACACCGATGTTCGCGTCGACGGACTCGAGGTCCGCCGCCAGCGACTGTGCGAGGACCCGGACGACGTGCTTGCTGACCGTGTACGCCGACTGCGACGCGCCGATACCGTCACCCCCGACCGACCGTCACCGGCGGCGCGAGGGCCGCGCTGAAACCCCACAAGCACGATCCCCATCTGGGACGACGGTGTTGCACCGCAGTGGGGCGGAACTTAGACTGACCTAAGTTATAGGGCGTAACTTAACGAGAAGCAGGGGTACAGGCACGTGATCGGCAGACGTCCGCGCATGTTCGAGGTCGACGACATCATTCGCGTCGGCCGGGAACTCGGGATGCGCAGGCTGAGCATGAACGCCGTCGCGGCGGAGCTCGGTGTGTCCTCGACCGCCCTGTACCGGGCGGTCGACGGACGGTGGGGGCTCGAACGGCTCGTCGGCGAAAGCCTGCTCGGCGACCTGAAGCTCCACGACGATCCGGATCACGACATCGAGCAGCACCTGCTGTCCTTCGGCCTGCAGATGTGGCATTTCATCGTCCGGCACCCCGGCCTCGGTGTGTACATGCAGATCCTGTTTCCCCGCGGCGAGGCCGGTCGCCTCCTGATGGCGCACCAGATCGAAGCGTTGAGCAAACGCGGATACAGCCCCGACGTCGCGATCGCGCTGTCCAGCGTGATCGCCGGTGTCTCCATCAACTATGCGGTGGCCGAGGACTCCCAGCGTGAGCACGCCGACGAACTCGATGCGCAGCGCCAGGAGGTTACCGCCCAGCTGAAGACGGACGAAGACCTGGCGGAGGCACACCGCAACCTTCCGTCGGTCGAACACACACAGTTCGTGAGACTCGTTCTGGCAGCGATGGTCCGGGGAGTCGTGTCGGTCGCGCCTCCCGGGCGGCCGCTCGATCAGGTCATGGCCGAGCTGGCGGCGATGGGAATGGGGATCTGATGACCGAACGAGGTTTTCAGGGGCGATGATGCGTGGGTTCGGTGCCCGCGACCACGACGCCGTGGTGCCCTGTCCGGAGGTGAGCGGCAACGTGTTTCGATCGCGCGGGCGCTGCTGAAACCGGCACCGGTGCTGCTCGTCGACGAGGCCACCAGCGCGCTGGACACGGAGAACGAAACCGCGATCGTGCAGGCCCTGACCGCCGACCCGACGCCGCGCACCCGGGTGATCGTCGCGCACCGATTGGCCGGCATCCGCACCGCCGACCGGGTCGTGTTCCTCGAGCGCGGCCGCGTCGTCGAGGACGGCGGCGTCGACGAGCTGCTCGCGGCAGGGGGCCGCTTCGCGGAGTTCTGGCGACAGCGCGACGCGGCGTCCGGATGGCGGCTGGAAACGTCACCCAAGGGGTAGTGCCGGGAGCCCCGGAAAGCTCGTAGGGTGCGCAATACGGGAAGTCCGTGCCGAAACCCGCCGTCCGGTTCCATGATGGATCCGGCCGGAATCCATCGATACCGGCCGGAGAGGACACCATGCCCACCGCTATCAACACCGCACCCGCGGTCACGCACGCCGCACTGCTCGGAATCGGGGCATACCGCCCCCGCCGGGTGGTACCCAACGCCGAGATCGTCGACCGCATCGATTCCTCCGACGAGTGGATCCGGACCCGCTCGGGCATCGCCACCCGCCGCTGGGCCGAACCCGACGAGACGATCGTGTCGATGAGCGTCGCCGCCTCCCGCGAGGCGCTGTCCGCAGCCGGGCTGGACGTGGACCAGATCGACGCGGTCGTGCTGGCCACGTCGTCGCAGATGGTGCTCGGGCCGTCCGCCGGGGCGGTCGTGGCCACCGAACTCGGTATGCACGACACCGCGGCGTTCGACATCTCCGCGGGCTGCGCGGGCTTCTGCTACGCGCTGGGGAACGCGGCGGCCCTGGTCCGGGCGGGACAGGCCCGTCACGTTCTCGTGATCGGCGTCGAACGACTGTCGGATCTGCTCGACCCCACCGACCGCACGTGCGCGTTCATCTTCGCCGACGGGGCCGGCGCCGCCGTGGTCGGGCCGTCCGACACCGAGGGCATCGGCCCGGTCGCGTGGGGCTCCGACGGCTCCCAGACCGACGCCATCAAGCAGGACAAGGACTTCGCACGGTACTTCGCCGAAGTCGAGGCGGCGGGCGGAAGCGGGACCGTGCCCGAACGGCCCTACATCCGCATGAACGGTGCCGCGGTGTTCCGGTGGGCCGTGACGTTCCTGGAGAAGGCGTGCCGCGACGCTCTCGGTAAGGCCGGGGTCACCGTCGACGACCTGGACGCTTTCGTGCCACACCAGGCCAACAGCCGCATCACCGACGCGCTGGTTCGCGCGCTGGCCCTGCCCGATTCGGTCGCGGTCGCGGGGGACATCGCCGAGACCGGAAACACGAGCGCCGCGTCGATTCCGCTCGCGATGGAAGAACTCCTCCGGTCCGGCAAGGCGAAACCTGGCGACACCGCACTGCTGGTGGGGTTCGGCGCCGGGCTCGCGTACGCGGGGCAGGTCGTGAAGCTTCCCCCGCTCGGTTAGACGCCTGAACGACAGCGGCGCTGCGGCCCCCACCGGGGACCGCAGCGCCGCGTTCGGCTCGATTCAGTCCTTCGGACCACCGGCAACGTAGATGACCTGGCCGGACACGAAACCGGAACCCTCGGACGCGAGGAACGACGCGGTGTGGGCGATGTCCTCCGGCTTGCCGACGCGCGCGACCGGGATCTGCGCCGCGGCGGCCTTCTTGTAGTCCTCGAACGGGACGCCGACACGCTCGGCGGTCGCGGCGGTCATCTCGGTCTCGATGAAGCCCGGGGCGATCGCGTTGGCGGTGACACCGAACTTGCCGAGCTCGATCGCGAGGGTCTTGGTGAAGCCCTGCATGCCGGCCTTGGCAGCGGAGTAGTTCACCTGACCGCGGTTGCCCTGCGCGGACGTGCTCGACAGGTTGACAATGCGGCCGAACTTGTTGTCCACCATGTACTTCTGGCAGGCACGCGTCATCAGGAACGCGCCGCGCAGGTGCACGGCCATGACCGCGTCCCAGTCTTCGACGGTCATCTTGAACAGCAGGTTGTCGCGGGTGATGCCGGCGTTGTTGATCAGGACCGTCGGCTCGCCGAGTTCGGTGGCGACCTTCTCCACCGCAGCGGCGACCGACTGCTCGTCGGCGACGTTCGCGCCGACCGCGAGGGCCTTGCCGCCGACGGACTCGATGGCGGCGACGGTGTCGGCGCAGGCGTCGGCGTCGAGATCGAGCACGGCGACCTGGAGGCCGTCCTCGGCGAGACGCTTGGCGACGGCGGCACCGATGCCGCGGGCGGCTCCGGTGACGATGGCGGTGCGGACTGTCGAGCTCACTACGAAACCTCCAGTAGATGGTGGAACGGTCAGTTGATGGTAAGGCCGCCGTCGACCGCGAGGGTCTGCCCCGTCACATACCCGGCCGCGTCGGACACGAGCCACACGAGGGTTGCGGCGAGTTCGGCCGGGTCACCGGTGCGGCCCAGGACGATCCGCGACTTCATGCTGTCGATGTAGCCGTCCGGGTACTCGTCGGTCATCTCGGTCGCGAAGAAGCCCGGGGCGATCGAGTTGACGCGGATGCCCTTGCGCAGACCCCACTGCTGCGCGAGGTCGCGGGTCAGCCCGATGACTCCGGCCTTGCTCGCGGCGTACGCGGCCTGCGGCAGGCCCGCGGTGGTGATGCCGAGGATCGAGGAGATGTTGACGATCGAGCTGCCCGGCTGCATGACGCGACCGGCGGCCTGCGCGGCCCAGTAGGAGCCGTTGAGGTTGATGTCGATGACGCGGCGGAACTGGTCCGGGGTCTCCTTCGTGGCGGGGACCGCGGTGCCGATGCCGGCGTTGTTGACGAGGATGTCGACCTTGCCGAGTTGCTCGACGGCGGTGTCGACCATGCGCTGCGCCTGGTCCGGATCGGCGATGTCGGTTTCGACGGTGACGGCGCGACGGCCGGCGGCGCGGACGAGTTCGGCGGTCTCCGCGAGCCGGTCGGCGCGGCGAGCCGCGAGCACCACATCGGCGCCGGCTTCTGCCAGCGCCTGCGCGAACGCGACACCGAGACCGGACGATGCGCCGGTGACGATCGCGACGCGATCGTCGAGGCGGAACCTGTCGAGAGCGGACACAGTTGTCTCCTCGGAAAGTACGGGGCTACCGATGTGTATAGCCCGGAGAGGTGGTGGAATTCAAATGGACACGCCCGAAAAACATTAGGCCGCATGCCTTTTCAGACATACGGCCTAATGGTGTGTTTGCCCTTGCCTATGCGGGCGTCAGCTCAGGCGCTCGAGGACCATCGCCATGCCCTGGCCGCCGCCGACACACATGGTCTCGACGCCGAACTGCTTGTCCTGGGCCTGCAGGTTGTTGATCAGCGTGTTCGTGATGCGCGCACCGGTCATACCGAACGGGTGGCCGAGTGCGATCGCACCGCCGGAGACGTTGAGCTTGTCCTCGTCGATACCCAGCTCGCGGGCCGAACCGAGCACCTGCACGGCGAACGCCTCGTTGATCTCGAACAGGTCGATGTCGGAGATCGACTTACCGGCCAGCGCCAGCGCCTTCTTCACGGCCTCGATCGGGCCGAGGCCCATGATCTCGGGCGACAGACCCGACACGCCGGTCGAGACGATCCGGGCGAGCGGGGTCAGACCCAGCTCCTTCGCCTTGGTGTCCGACATGATCACCAGCGCCGCGGCACCGTCGTTGAGCGGGCACGCGTTGCCGGCGGTGACCGTGCCGTCCGGGCGGAACACCGGCTTGAGCTGGCTGACTGCCTCGTAGGTGGTGCCCGCGCGCGGGCCGTCGTCGGTGGAGACGACGGTGCCGTCGGGCAGGGTCAGCGGGGTGATCTCCTTCTCGAAGAACCCGGACTTGATGGCATCCTCCGCGCGGTTCTGCGACCGCACGCCCCACCGGTCCTGGTCCTCACGGGAGATCCCGGTGTACGAGGCGACGTTCTCGGCGGTCTGGCCCATCGCGATGTAGACGTCGGGGAGCAGGCCGTCCCGGCGCGGATCGGTCCACGCGGTGCCGCCCTCGGCGAGCTTCGCGGTGCGGGCCTCGGCGTCCGCGTAGAGCGGGTTCTTCGTGTTCGGCAGCCCGTCGGCGTTGCCGGTGATGTAGCTCGACACCGACTCGACACCGGCGGAGATGAACACGTCGCCCTCGCCGGCCTTGATCGCGTGCATCGCCATGCGGGTCGTCTGCAGCGACGACGAGCAGTACCGGTTGACGGTCACACCCGGCAGGAAGTCGTAGCCGAGCTGCACCGCGACGGTCCGCGCGATGTTGAAACCCGACTGGCCGGCGGGCTGGCCGCAACCGAGGAGAAGGTCGTCGATCTCGGTGGGGTCGAGTTCGGGCACCTTCGCGAGTGCGGCGGCGACCATCTGGGCGGCCATGTCGTCGGGGCGCAACGACTTGAGCGAGCCCTTCATCGCGCGGCCGATGGGCGAACGTACTGCGGAGACGATCACTGCTTCGGGCATCGGAAGCTCCTTCGAAAAGAGTGGAGTATCGGGGACTACAGGCCGAGGTCGCGGCCGATGAGTTCCTTCATGATCTCGTTGGTGCCGGCCCAGATCTTGGTGACGCGGGCATCCTTCCAGGCACGGGCCACACGGTACTCGTTCATGAAGCCGTAGCCGCCGTGAATCTGCACGCAGGCGTCGAGAACCTCGGACTGCGTCTGCGCCGTCCACCACTTGGCCTTGGCGGCGTCGACCGCGCTGAGCTCACCGTCGGCGTGGGCCTCGACGGCCTGGTCGACGTAGGCCTCGGCGACCTCGATCTTGGTGACGAGCTCGGCGAGCAGGAACTTGTTGTACTGCATCGTGCCGATGGCCTGGCCGAACGCCTTGCGCTCCTTGGCGTACTCGATGGTCTCGAGCAGGATGTGCTTGGCGTGGTGCACGTTGTTGATGGCGGAGCCGAGGCGCTCCTGCGGGAGCAGCTTCATCATCGAGATGAAGCCCATGCCCTCTTCACCGAGGAGATTCTTGCCCGGGACGCGGACGTCCTTGAAGAACAGTTCGGCGGTGTCGGCCTCGGGCTGGCCGACCTTGTCGAGCTTGCGGCCGTTCTCGAAGCCCTCCATGCCGCGCTCGACGACGAGCAGCGAAATGCCCTTGGCGCCCTTCGACGGATCGGTGCGGGCCGCGACGACAACCAGGTCGCAGTTGTAGCCGTTGGTGATGAAGGTCTTCGCGCCGTTGAGGATCCAGTCGTCGCCGTCGCGGACCGCGGTGGTCTTGAGGTTGGCGAGGTCCGAACCACCGGACGGCTCGGTCATGCCGATCGCGCAGATGAGCTCACCGGTGGCGCAACGCGGCAGCCAGCGCTCGCGCTGCTCCTCGTTACCGAGGTGGACGATGTACGGCACGGTGATGTCGGAGTGGATGCCGATCGACGACGACAGCGCCATGTTCGCCCGGGCGAACTCCTCGGCGACGATCGCGTTGAAGCGGTAGTCGTTCGCTTCCATGCCACCGAAGCGCTCGGGGATCTCGAGCCCCAGGAAGCCAGCCTTGCCCGCTTCGATCCAGATGTCGCGGGGGATCTCGTGACGTTCGATGAGTTCCTCGGCACGGGGCAGCACGAACCGGTTCACGAACTCGCGAGCCGACTCGCGGAACGCCTCGTGATCGGGACCGTACAGGGTGCGTCGCATTCAACCGCTCCTAATCTAAGCACGCGCTTATAATCTAAGCGTTTGCTTATAGTGGACCCGATGCGGCAAGTTGTCAACTGCCGGAACACAGGGAGAGCACAGTGGCCACATCGAGAGACGACGTGATCAGCGGATCCAAGGCGGCGGCCCGCCTGCGGGAAGCCGCCATCGAGGTATTCGCCGAGAACGGGTACGGCGGCACCACCACCCGCCAGATCGCCGCGCGCCTCGACATGAGCCCGGCCGCGATGTATCCGCACTACAAGTCCAAGGAAGAACTGCTCTACGCGATCGGCTACGAGGGACACGCCCTGGCGTTGCGGGTCGTGCAGGACGCCGACATCTCCGACGCCGACGCCACCGAACGCCTCGCCACGATCATCCGGCGCTTCGCGGAATGGCAGGCCGAGAACCACAGCCGCGCGCGCGTCGTCCAGTACGAACTCACCGCCCTCACGCCGGAGCACTACCGCGTCATCGCCGGACTGCGACGACGGACCACGCAGGTGGTCCGCGACGTCGTCGACGCCGGCCTGGCCTCCGGCGAGTTCACCGTGCCCGACGCCGAGGGCGTGACCCTCGCCCTGATGTCGCTGTGCGTCGACATCTGCCGCTGGTATCCGTCGGGCCGCTACCAGGACCCCGAAACCATCGGCGCGCTCTACGCCGATCTCGCGCTGCGTCTCGTCGGTGCCGTGCGCTGAGTAGCGAAATCCGCACGGCCACTGGACAACCGCCGACGTCCTTCCGCGTGCGGATGTCGCCTCCCGCGCGCGGATGTTGCAACGGAGCGCGGTGGTGCGGGAGTAGTCTCGACGACATGACCGAGCGTGATCGGGACCCCGACGGCAAGCCGAAGAACGCCCGGCCCCGCGACGCGCTGGGCCGCCCGCTCCCCTACGGCGAGGAGGGCGTCGAACCCATCCCCGAGGACCTCGACCTGTCCCCCAACGAGGCCATCACCGAGGCCCAGCGGCTGTTCGACCACGGGTACCCATTCCACGCACACGAGGTGTTCGAAGGGTCGTGGAAATCGGCGCCGGTCGAGGAACGCACCCTCTGGCAGGGACTCGCGCAGCTCGCGGTCGGGCTCACCCACCTGCTGCGCGGCAACCCGTCCGGCGCCGCGTCCCTGCTCCGGCAGGGACAGGCCCGGGTGCGGCACTACGAGGACGCACCGCCGCACGGCCTGGACATCGACGGCCTGTCCGCGTGGGCGGACCACCTGCTCGCGGAGATCGAGCGCGGCGATCCGATCCCCGAACCGCCCGTACCGCGCCTGCGGATGCCATGATGCGGTGATGCCGATCCTGCCGATGTTCCCGCTGGGAACAGCGCTGCTGCCGGGCGATCACCTGCCGTTGCGGGTGTTCGAACCCCGCTACCAGCAGCTGGTCCACGACTGCATTGCCGCACCCGACGGACCGCGCTTCGGTGTCGTGCTCATCGCGCGCGGACACGAGGTCGGCGGCGGCGACGTGCGGCACGACGTCGGGACGGTCGCGCGGATCGTCGTCGACACCGAACTCGGCCGCGGCCACCACCGGCTCGAATGCATCGCCGAGGAACGCATCCGGATCCTGCAGTGGCTGCCGGACGATCCGTATCCGCGCGCCGAGGTCGAACCGTGGCCCGACGCCCCGTCCGAGGGCACGGACCTGTCCGGTCTGACCGGACTGTTCGGGAAGCTGTACGGACTGCTCGACCGGCTCGTCGAGAACGGCGTGAACCCACCGCGCGCCGACAACCTGCCCGACGACCCGGGCGCCCGGCTCTACGCGTTGTCGCGGTGGGTGCCGATGGGCGAGGCCGACAGACACGCCCTGCTCGCCGCGCCGGGACCCGACGAACGACTGGCCGTGCTCACCGAGGCGACCGCCACGGCCATCGACCTCGCCGAATGGCAGTTGAAGGACCAGTGATTCCGAAGAACGGGTGATACGGAAGCGGCGGCACGGTGGGTGAACACCGCGCCGCCGCACCGTCGCTTCCCGGATCGCTCACCGATCGCGCAGGGCTGCCAGAGCCTCGGTTCGCTGGTCGATCCACGTGCGCATCGAATCGATGCTCGCCTGCAGGGTTTCCTGCGTGAGACCGTCGGTGACCGGGACGGTCTCGGCGATCTCGTCCAGTAACGCAGTCGCGCGCCCGCTGCCGTAGATCTGGTCGAACAGGTCCCAGTACGCGCTCTCGTACACGGCCGTAAAGGCGTCCGACTCGAGGAAGCGGGTCTTCAGCGGATTGCCCTTCGACATGCCCGGAGGGCCGCCTTCCGGGCCGCCGGGGACGGCCGGCATCCCGTTCGGCATTCCCTGAGGCATCCCACCGCCACCCTGCGGCGTGCCCTCACCGAGTACTGCGCCCGTGCCGTTCATGCCCGGCGGCATGCCCCCACCCGGCCCGCCCGGGCCCATCATGCCGACCGAATCGTGCGGTCCGGCGCTGGTGCCGCCCTGCATCGCCAGGTTCAGATCCCAGGAGACGACGGTGAACTTCTCGGTGCCCAGGTCGTACCAGAGGTAGTAGTTCTGGCCGGGTCCGGCCATGTCGTCACCGTTGACGAGGAGGTTCTGCGTCGCGACGTAGCGGGCGAAGGATTCGACGTCGACCCAGTCGCCGAGGTGCGCGTCGAACTCCTCGTCGCTCGCCGCGTCCATCCACTTCAGGAAATTCACGATCGGCTGGAGGTTGCCGCTGCCGACGGCGTTGATCTGTTTGAACCGATCGGCGTAGGACGACTGGTCGTCGTCGACGTACTCGAAACGTGAACTGGCGTCCGCCTTGTACAGATAGCCGTTGCCGTCGAACAGCGAGTTGGCGTAGCCGTCGTCGGGATGCTCGAGGAGCAGTCGTGTCGTGGTGGCACTGTCGTTGATCGAGTACACCGTGTACGCGTACCGCTGCGTCGGCTGGCCGGTCTCCGCGGTGAGCGACAACGCCATCGCCTCGTTCAGCACCGGCGTGCCCGGCCGCACCGACAACTCGGTCATGCCCTGATAGGCGCGGCCCGAGACGTTCTCGTCGAAGCTGATGAGCAGCGGCAGCGACGTCGGATCGTCCTCCGACGCCGAGGACATCATGCCGCCCATCCTTCCGGGATCGAAGTCCTCGGGGAATTCGAATCCTTCGGGCAGTTCCATACCTTCCGGTGGCCGGAAGCCCGAACCACCGGGCCTGGCGTCGTCGCCGCGCACACCCATCAGAGTCGAGTTGCCCTTGAGCCGGACGGACACGTCGTCGACGAACGTGCCGTCGATGGTGAGGTCGGCGGTCACCCACTTCTTGTCGCCGGTCTTCTGGAAAGTGGTGATCATGTCCCGATATTCGGCATCGGTGATCTCCAGCGACACCTCGTGCTGCACGGAACTGTCGAACAGGTCGACGGTGCCGGCGATGTTCTCGGTGATCTCCGAGGCGATAACCGTTGCGTCCCCGACGATGTAGGGGCGGATCCGGGCACCTCCGAACACGGTCGCCATGATCGTGGCGAACGCGACGAACACCACCAGCAGCTTCCAGTGCTGCCGCAGCGATGTCGGGATCCGATGTACGAGCCGACGCCGCGGACCGGGCTCGCCGGCGGGGTTCGTCCCGCTCATCAGATGTCCGTCTGGTCGTATCCGGTCAGGACGGTGACGCGCTGGCCGGTGTTGACCGCGCTCAGTGCCGCGATCAGCTCGGACGACTTCTTGCCCTTACGCAACTGCGCCGTGTAGTACAGCTCGTGGAGCGCTCCCGCACGGACGGATTCGGTGGAGACCAGCTCGAATTCCGTGCAGAACTCGATGAGAACGTCCTGGACGAGCGCTTCGAACCCCGGCTCCGGCGGCACCTGGACCTTCACGACCTGACGCTGCACGTCGAGCTTGAACCAGTTGAACTTGTTCATGATCAGCAGCACGAGGCAGATCGCGACGGTCGCGGCCACCGCGAGGATGTAGAAGCGGGTGCCGGTGGTCATGCCGATCGCCATCACGAGGAAGATGAACCCGACGTCACGAGTTTCTTTGATGGCGTTGCGGAATCGCACGACCGACAGCGCGCCGACGAGCGCGAACGCCCGGGCGATGTTGGAGCCGACCACGAGCATGATCAGCGAGATGATCATGCCGACCATCACGAGGGTCTGCACGTAGGACTGGCTGTAGGAGACGTTCTTGTGCGTGTATCGGTAGACCCAGCCGATGACGGCGGACAGCACGAACGACAACGACAGCGACACGATGATGTCGAATGTCGAAAACGTCCCGCTGAGGTCCTGAAGATCGAAATTCATGGTTGTCCTGGTGTCCGAATGGTTGGAAATCTATGAAAAATGCTGCGTGCGTGGTCAACCCACGACCGGAGCGGGTTCGCCGAAGAGATCCGGCGGGACGGGCTCGTCGAACCCGTCGGGCAGGATCGGTTCGGGTGCGCCGGTGATCGAGCGCGGTGCCAACCCGAACGCCTGCACCGACTGGCAGTACTTCGAGATCCGGATGACCGACATGTTCAGTCGCGCGGTCAGATCCGTCGCCCAGTACGGAACCCGTTCGTTCGCCTTGAGTTCCACGATCGCCGGCTTCGGCGGGATGATGAAGCGGTTCTCGGCGCCGGATGCGAAATAGAAGTCGCGGTCGCGGCCGTGCACCTTGTGATCGATCGTCACCCGCAGGCCCAGATCGGCTTCGCGGCCGACGAACGCCTCCCGCAGGTAGCCGGTAGTGACGACCGGCCGCAGATCGAGATTGCCGATCAGGGTGGTCACCTCGTTCACGAACGGTCGCTGCGACGGATCGCACTCGATCTCCTTGCGGCCGTCCAGCCAACGCCGCGCCTGCCCGTAGGGCAGCGCGATCCGCCGCTTCTGGGTCACGCGGTTGACGCGCTGCTTGATCTCGATCTGCACCGAGGTGTCGTCGGTGCAGTCCGCCGGATTGCCGTACAGCCGTATCCGGAGCTTGCGCCGGAACTTCAGGCCCTCGATCTTCTCCCAGTAGAAGCGCAGATCCGCGGTGTCGTAGTACAGCGACGTCACCGGATATCCACCGTGCGGCGAGAACGGATCGGCGTCCATGCGGGCGGCGAGCTCGGCCCGCAGCTCCGGGACCTTCATCTCGTCGACGAGGTACTTGATCTCGTACCGGTTGAAGGCGTGCAGCTTGCTCGCCGTCTGCTGATAGCCGACGGGACCGGCCGGAACGTCCTCGACCGATTCGGTTGGATCATCCGACGAGGATCGCTTCCGGAATCGATCGATGAGGCTCATGGCGGCGGCAGCTCCCGGCTGATCGGTTGCGAACGGGTGAACGCTCCGAGTACACCCGACGACGTTTCCGGGAAGCTGGAAGGAAGCTGGCAATCGCCTGTGAGTCGATCTTGCCGATCAGCCGACGATCACGACCTCGAGATTGCGCGGACCGTGCACCCCCTCGACGCGTTCGAGTTCGATGTCCGAGGTCGCGGACGGCCCGCTGATCAGGGTGGTGGGCCGCTCCGGCACGAGCCGGGCCAGAGCTTCGGGCACCCCGACCTCGACGGTGTCGAGCGGCACGACGCACACATGCAGATCCGGCACGAGTGTCAGGGCCCGGCGACCCTGGTCGGCGCTGCCGTCGAGGAAGATGGTGCCCGTCTCGGCGCACGACACCGCCGACGCGGTGACGACCCCGTCGAGCGCTTCGAGCTCCGGCGCCGGCACGTCGGCCGAGTCCACGACGATCTCCCCGTCGAACGCGGCGAGCCACGAGTCGTCGAGACCGGCGGGCACACCCACCCGCGCGACCTTCCGGTCAGCGAGCACCCGCGCGAGGACCGTCGGTAGTTCGGCTGCGGTGCAGCGGTGCACGTGGGCCTTGTAGTCGAGCAACCGGTCGGCGAACAGTTCGTAGCGTTCGTCGTCCGGCAGGGTTCGGCCGGTGCGGTACGCGCGGGGGATCTCCGTGGGCGCGGACGGCGCGAGCGCCAGGGCGTCGCGGATGCGGCCGAGCACCGTCTCGCGGGCGCTCATCGTTCGCCCCCTTCCTGTCGCGCTGCGGCCATCGCCGCGCGACCTTCGTCGGAATCCCACCACTGCCGGAACGTCTGCTTCGGCGGTGCCGGGATGTCGCGGGCCGCGGTCCAGCCGCCGAGCGGGCCGGGCAGCGCCGAGATCGCGCCCTTCTTCCCCGCGACGATCCGGCCGCCGATGCCTCCGGCCTTCTGCGCCGCGGTCCACCGCCGCGAGGACGACATCGCCAGCGACGCCGCCTTCATCGCCGCGGCTTCGACGGTGAGTCCCGCCTGCTCGACCTTCTGGTGCCGCAGTTCGACGAGCAACGACGGGATGTCGATCTTGACGGGGCAGGCGTCGAAGCACGCGCCGCACAGGCTCGACGCGAACGGCAGCGTCGCGTTCGGGTCGCCGGGTTCGTTCATGCCCGCGAGTTGCGGGGTGAGCACGGCCCCGATCGGACCCGGATAGGTCGAGCCGTAGGCGTGGCCGCCGGTGCGTTCGTAGACCGGGCACACGTTGAGGCACGCGGAGCACCGGATGCAGTGCAGCGCTTCGCGTCCCACCGAATCTGCGAGCGCGGCGGTGCGGCCGTTGTCGAGCAGGATCAGGTGGAACGCCTGCGGTCCGTCACCCGGGGTGACACCCGTCCACATCGACGTGTACGGATTCATCCGCTCCCCCGTCGACGACCGCGGTAGCAGTTGGAGGAACACCTCCAGGTCGCGGTAGGTGGGGAGCAGCTTCTCGATGCCCATGACGGTGATGAGGGTCTGCGGCAGCGTCAGGCACATCCGGCCGTTGCCCTCGGATTCGACGACCGCGAGGGTGCCGGTCTCGGCGATCCCGAAGTTCGCGCCCGATACCGCGACCGGGACGGTCATGAACTTGTGGCGCAGGAACTTTCGCGCCGCCTCCGCGAGGTGCGCAGGATTGTCGTCGAGATCCGGGTCCACGCCCGGCATTTCGCGCAGGAAGATCTCACGGATCTCGGAACGGTTGCGGTGGATGGCCGGGACGAGGATGTGCGACGGCCGGTCGTGGCCGAGCTGGACGATGAGTTCGGCCAGGTCCGTCTCGTGCGCAACGATGCCCTGGGCTTCGAGATACTCGTTGAGGCCGATCTCCTGAGTGGCCATGGATTTGACCTTGACGATCTCGTCGGATCCGGTGTCGCGCACCAGTTGTGCGACGAGGGCGTTGGCCTCGTCGGCGTCGGCGGCCCAGTGCACGATGCCACCCCGTTCGGCGACGGCGGCTTCGAGCTGTTCGAGCAGTTCGGGCAGGCGCGCGAGCACGTCCTTCTTGACGGCGGCACCGGCGTCGCGCAGCGCCTCCCAGTCGGGGACCTCCCCGGTCACGCGGAGCCGCTTGGCGCGGATGGTGTGGGTGGCCTTGCCGATGTTGCGGCGCAGCTGACTGTCGGTGAGTTCGTGATGCGCTGCGTCCGGGAACTTTTCGACGCCGCGCAGATTTCCCGAGCCGCGCGGTGGGACGGTGGGCGTGCCGAGCGCGGTGATGCTCATGCGGTCACCACCGGGGCGTCGACGGAGGCGAGGATCTCGGCGAGGTGCACGGTGCGGCCGCCGGTTTTCAGGCGCGACATGCCGCCCCCGATGTGCATCAGGCAGGACGAGTCGCCGGCCGTGCAGTATTCGGCGCCGGTGGCGGCGATGTTGCGGAGCTTGTCGGACAGCATCGCGGTGGACGTTTCGGCGTTCTTGATGGCGAACGTGCCGCCGAAGCCGCAGCACGAATCCGCTTCGGGGAGTTCGACGAGGTCGATGTCGCGGACGTTGCGCAGCAACTGCAGCGGTTTGTCGCCGACCCGCAGCATGCGCAGGGAATGGCAGGTCGGGTGGTAGGTGACGCGATGCGGGTAGCGGGCGCCGACGTCGGTGACGCCGAGGACGTCGACGAGGAACTCGGACAGTTCGTACGTCTTGGCCTTGACCGTGTCGACCTTCCCGCGCAGCGCGGCGTCGCCGTAGCGGCCGGCGACGATCTCGTGCTGGTGCCGGACGGATCCGGCGCACGATCCGGACGGGACGACGACCGCGTCGATGGAGGGGTCGCCGAAGGTGTCGGCGTAGTTGCGGACGAGGGGCAGTGCGTCGGGTTGGTATCCGGTGTTGACGTGCATCTGCCCGCAGCAGGTCTGGCCGGGCGGGAACACGACGTCGTGGCCGAGCCTCGCCAGGAGCAGGGCGGTGGCCTTGACCGCGCCGGGGAACAGGGTGTCGCCGAGGCAGGTGGCGAACAACGCGACTCGCATGGTGGATCTCCGCATCGAATCTGTGTGGTCTGACCACACTAACCCACGTTCGGGAGCCACGCACGAGAAAGAGGCGGCCTAGGCTCTGCTGACATGTCGTCGCCGTCCGCACCCCGCGCCTGGGAGCAGGTACTCGCCCGCCTCGAGGAGAAGCTGATCTCCGGTGAACTCGCGCCGGGGCAGCGGCTCCCGGGTGAGCGCATCCTCGCGGCCGAACTCGGCGTGGGCCGGTCGTCGGTGCGTGAGGCGCTGCGGGTGATGGAGGCGCTCGGCCTCCTCACCGCGCACACCGGGTCGGGTCCCAACGCCGGGGCGATGATCGTCTCCCGGCCGGTGGGCGGAATGTCGATGCTCATGCGCATGCAGGTCGCGGCCCAGAACTTTCCGGTCCGCGACGTCGTGCAGACCCGGCTGGTCCTCGAGACCGAGGTCGTGCAGACGCTCGCCGGTACACGCCCGGTCCCGGACCTGTCCCACGCCGAGGAGTTGCTCATCGCGATGGACTCTCCCGAGCTGTCCGCGCACGAGTTCCTGGTCCTCGACTCCCGGTTCCACATCGCCCTGGCCGACGCCGCCGGAAACCTGGTCATCGCCTCGATGATGGCCGCGCTGCGCGAATCGATCGAAAGCTATGTGCTTGCCGGAGCACCCCTCGCCACCTGGCCGGAGACCTGCAGCCGCCTGCGCCACGAACATCACGGCCTCGTCGCGGCGGTGCGGGCCGGGGACGTGGAGGCGGCCCGCCAGCGCATCGGCGACCACATCCGCGGTTACTACGCCGAGAGCCTGTCGAACCCCCTGAACGGAGCACCCCCGCCGGTGGTGTAGTGTTGTTCGTGCAACGCGGGGTGGAGCAGCTCGGTAGCTCGCTGGGCTCATAACCCAGAGGTCGCAGGTTCAAATCCTGTCCCCGCTACCACCACCGGCCCGGACTCTCACGAGTCCGGGCCGGTTTGTTTTCGCCCGCGCGAAGGCGTCGCGACGAATCCGCTCGGCCGCCAGTTATCCGCTGTGGCGATTGCGTCGGCGGATGACCGGCGACCACGCGGATACGAGGACCAGTTGTTGTTCCCGGGGTAGATTCCGCCTAGACCCGTCAGGCAGACAACCGGGAGGGTGCGATGAGCGAGGACCATCCGAGCGACCCGCCCCGGCAGCGCACCACACCCCGCTGGCTGCGGCCCGCCGTCTTCTACGTCCTGCTCGCCGTCGCCGCCTATCAACTCTCGGGCTGGCTGTTCTTCAACCTCCGCGACTTCCTCGGACTGCTGTTTCTGGCGTGGTTGCTCAGCATCACCCTCGAGCCGGTCGTCGACTGGCTGGAGCGGTTCGGGATGCGCCGCGGCGCCGCGACCGGTCTGGTGCTGTTCGGCCTGCTGGCGTTTCTGATCGGGTTCGTCGCGCTGTTCGGGACGCTGCTCGTCGAACAGCTCGGTCAGTTGCTCAAAGCGCTGCCCGATGCCATCACCACGGTCACCGAGTGGTCCAACCGCACGTTCGACACGAACTTCTCGACCGGCGACGAACTGATCAAGCTGACGCCGGAGACCATCAGGGATCTCGTGCAGCGGTTCACGCCCGGAGTGCTCGGCGTGGTGTCCTCGGTGGTGAGCGTGGTGTTCCAGGCCCTGACGATGCTGCTGTTCGTGTTCTACATGTCGGCGGAGGGTCCCGCCCTGCGGCGCACCATCTCGAGCTGGTTCCCCGCCCGGCAGCAGAAGATCATCGCGACGGTGTGGGAAACGTCCGTCGAGAAGGCCGGCGGATACGTCGTCTCCCGGCTGATCCTCGGAGCCATCAGTGCCATCGGTACCGGCATCTTCCTGATGATCATCGGTGTGCCCTACTGGCTGCCGCTTGCGCTGTGGACGGGCATCGTGTCGCAGTTCGTCCCGACCCTGGGCACGTATCTGGCGATCGCCCTGCCCGCGATCATCGCCGCCGCCAACCAGCCCATCGACGGGCTGTGGGTGGTGCTGTTCGGAACCGGCTATCAGCAGGTCGAGAACTACGTGCTGCACCCGCGCATCACGTCGAAGACCGTCTCCATCCACCCGGCGGTCGCGTTCGGTTCGGTGATCGTCGGAGCGTCGTTGTTCGGTGCGATGGGTGCGCTGGTGTCCGTCCCGGTCGTGGCGGTGCTGCAGGCCCTCGTCGAAACATACGGTCACCGTTACGAACTGGTCGTCGAGCCGGGTGACATCGACCAACCAGGCGACACCGACACCGACAGCGCCGAAGCCGAGTAGTGCGCCTGCGGCGCCCGTGTGCCTTTGTGGCGGCTCCCACCGCCACAAAGGCACACGGGCGGCGAAGCCGCCTAGCGCTTCGCCATGTCCCGTACCGCCACGTGCGCGAACAGCATGCTCGCGCCGATGGGGTTGCCGCCGCCCGGGTACACCGTGCCGCTGACCGCGGCCATCGTGTTGCCCGCCGCGTACAGGCCGGGAATCGGTTCACCCGCGGGGGTCAGGACCCGCGCCGACGTATCGGTGCGCAACCCGCCCTTGGTGCCCAGATCGGAGATCCCGAACGCCGCCGCGTGGAACGGGCCCTTCTCGATCGGGACCATCGGGGACTGCCCGCCGGAAAACGCGCGGTCGTACGGTTCGTCGCCGCGGCCGAAGTCCTCGTCGACGCCCTCGGCGGCCATCTCGTTGTAGCGGGCGACGGTCGCGACCAGTGCGTCGGCGGGGACCCCGATCTGTTCGGCGAGTTCCTCGAGGGTCTCCCCCGTCTTCCACAGGCCGGCCGCGACGTACTTCTCGGGTTCGACCATCGGCACGTTCGTCGCCTGGACGGGCGGAACACCGCCGTCCTTGTCGTCGTAGATCATCCAGAACGGCAGGGTCAGCGAACCGGCGTCCATCTGCGCGATGACATCGCGGCCGAGTCGGTCGTAGGGCGCCGACTCGTTGACGAAACGCTTGCCGCCCTGGTTGACGAAGATGCCGCCCGTGAACCACAGCGCGAACGCGGAGCGCCCGTCCGGGTGGGTCATACCGGGCGACCACCAGGCCTCGCCCATGAGATCGACGTCGGCGCCGGCGGCGATGCCCGCCTGGTGTGCCTTACCGAGATTCGACCACGGCCCCATCGAATCCCGCGCCTCGCCGGGCACGCCGTACTCGGCGCGCATGGCGTCGTTCTGCTCGAACCCACCGGCCGCGAGCACGACACCACGACGGGCACGGATCGCGCGACGCTCACCGTCGTGTTCGACGATGCCTCCGACGACCGCGCCGTCCTCGACGACGAGATCGACCAGCGGCGTGTTCAGATGGGTGCTGACACCGGGGAACTTCTTCAGCGCCACCAGGAATCGGCCGACCAGTGCGCGGCCGCCGATGAGGTGACCGGGGAGGGGTTCGCCGTTGCGTTCGCGGCCGAGGGGGCCGCGGATGGACTCGTTGAGGTCCTCGATCCCCTTCGCGGACAACGGCGACGGAATGATGTGACGGCCGGTCGCGCTGGCCTTGGGCGCCTTGCCGAAGTAGTCGGGCCACGGCAGGACCTGGAATTCCAGGTCCGCGTCGATTTCGAGATAGTCGACGAGCGAGGCACCCCCGGTGACGAACGCATCCTGCAGTTCGCGGGGGGTGCGGTCGCCGACCACCGCGTGGAAGTAGGTGAGGGCGTCCTCGATCGTATCCTCGTCGCCGGCGCGGCGCAGCACCGCGTTCGTCGGGAACCACATGCCGCCGCCACCGGAGTAGGCAGTGGTGCCGCCGAACTGCTCCGATGCTTCGACGAGGATCACCGACAGGCCCTCACGGGCGGCGGTGTAGGCGCCGCAGCATCCACCTGCTCCCGACCCGACGACGAGCACGTCGCATTCTTCCGCCCAATCCACCACGCTGCCTCCCGAAGACCGTTCCCTGAATGGTTGATCACGGTAGGCGCAGCCGACGGCTCGCGGGACGGAATGTCCTACTGGGCGGGAAGTTACCCGGGCGGGTGCCCGCCGCGGAAAACACAGCGCCGCCCGCCGACCCCCCTGCAGGTCGGCGGACGACGCGGTCGAGCGCTAGACGGTCAGCGTCGCGGCAGTTGCGGCGACGACCTCCTCGACACTCACTCCGGGGGCCGTCTCGACGAGCTTCAGACCCTCGTCGGTGACGTCGATGACGGCCATGTCGGTGATGATCCGCTGGACGCAGCGCTTGCCGGTGAGCGGCAGCGTGCATTCCTCGAAGATCTTCGGCTCACCCTTCTTCGTGACGTGTTCCATCATCACGATCACGCGCCGCGCGCCGTGCACGAGGTCCATCGCGCCGCCCATGCCCTTGACCATGGCGCCCGGGATCATCCAGTTCGCGATGTCACCCTTCGCGCTGACCTGCATCGCACCGAGGACAGCCACGTCGATCTGGCCACCGCGGATCATCCCGAAGGACTGCGACGAGTCGAAGAACGATGCGCCGGGCACGACGGTGATGAGTTCCTTGCCGGCGTTGATGAGTTCGGGGTCGATCTCGTCCTCGTACGGGTACGGGCCGACACCGAGCACACCGTTCTCCGAGTGCAGAACGACCTCGATGCCCGGGTCCAGGTAGTTCGGGACCAGCGTGGGCATACCGATGCCGAGGTTGACGTACTGGCCGTCGGACAGTTCCTGTGCGACGCGCGCGGCCATTTCCTCGCGGGTCAGTTTCCGGGTGGCTGCCTGGGTCATGAACGGACCGTCCTGTTCTCGATGCCGACGGTGACCGGCCCGACCGGCACGACGCGCTGCACGTGGATGCCGGGGGTGTGGATCTCGTTGGGATCCAGCTCGCCGGGTTCGACGAGGTATTCGACCTGGGCGATGGTGATGCGGCCCGAGGTCGCGGCCGGAGGGTTGAAGTTGCGGGCGCTCTGCCGGTAGACGAGGTTGCCGTGGCGGTCGCCCTTCCACGCGTGGACGAGGGCGAAGTCGGCGACGATGCCGCGTTCCATCACGTAGGTGACGCCGTCGAACTCGCGGGTCTCCTTCGGCGGGGACGCGACCGCGATGCCGCCGTTGCCGTCGTAACGCAGGGGCAGTCCGCCCTCTTCGACCTGGGTGCCGACACCGGCCGGGGTGAAGAACGCCGGGATGCCCGCGCCGCCGGCGCGCATGCGCTCGGCGAGAGTGCCCTGCGGGGTCAGTTCGACCTCGAGTTCACCGGCGAGGTACTGGCGCGCGAATTCCTTGTTGGAACCCACGTAGGAGGAGATGGTGCGGCGGATGCGGCCCTTCTCCAGGAGCACCCCGAGCCCGAAACCGTCGGTTCCGCAGTTGTTGCTGACCGTCTCGAGGTTGGTGGCGCCCTGCTCGAGGAGGGCATCGATGAGGATTTCGGGGACGCCGACCAGGCCGAATCCGCCGACAGCGATCGTGGCGCCGTCCGGGATGTCGGCTACGGCCTCGGCGGCGGTGGCAACGACTTTGTCCATGACCCTAGAGTAGCGCGTTCCGTACGCAATGTGAACCCTCGTACGTATCGCGAACAACGGCTATGCTGGGGGACATGACCGTCACGCTCAATCACGAACGGCACGGCGACCCTGCCGCCGCACCCGTGGTGCTCCTCGGCTCGCTCGGATCCGACCTGTCGATGTGGGCACCCCAGATCGAGGCCCTGTCGGCCGTCGCGCACGTCGTCGCCGTCGACCACCGCGGACACGGGAAATCCCCTGCACCCCAAGGCCCCTACACCCTCGACGACCTCGGCGGCGACATCCTGGCGCTGCTCGACGACCTCGGCCTGGACTCCGTGCACTTCGTCGGGCTGTCCCTGGGCGGGGCCGTCGGACAGTGGCTCGCCGCGCACCACCCCGAGCGCGTGCGCACGCTCACCCTGCTGTGCACCTCCGCCGCGTTCGCCCCGCCCGGACCGTGGCACGACCGCGCCGCGACCGTGCGCACCGCGGGTCTGGCCTCCATCGCCGAATCGATCGTCGACCGCTGGTTCACCCCCGGCCTGCGCGACCGCGACCCGGCACTCGTCGCCCGGCACGTCGACATGGTGAAGTCGACGACCGACGAGGGCTACGCCGCGTGCTGCGAAGCACTCGCGGGCTGGGACGGCCGCGACGACCTCGCGCACATCACCGCACCCACCCTGGTCGTCGCCGGCGAGCAGGACCCCGCGACACCGCCCGCCACCATGCGGGCACTCGCCGACGGCATCGCGGACGCCACCTTCCACGTCGTCGACCCGGGCGCGCACCTCGCGAACGTCGAACAGGCCGAACGGATCACGGAACTGGTGCTCTCCCACATCGCCCGCACCCCGGACGGTCGCTGAACACACCCGCGGACACGTGGAAGTATTCGGGCACACCGACACCAGGGGGATCTCCGGACCATGAGCGAAATCGACGCCGCCGCCGCGCCGCAGCAGAACCAGTCGCCCGACGGCACTCCCGCCGCGTCACCCGACTTCGTGCAGTCGCTGGCGCGCGGGCTGGCCGTCGTCAAGGCGTTCGACGCGACGCACCCGCGGCGCACCCTCAGCGACGTCGCCAAGGCCACCGGCCTGACCCGCGCGACCGCCCGCCGGTTCCTGCTGACCCTCGCCGAACTCGGCTACGTCCGGACGGACGGGTCGCTGTTCTGGCTGACACCGCGGGTACTCGAGCTCGGCTACAGCTTCCTGTCCAGCCTGACGCTGCCCGACGTCGCGCGGCCGCACCTCGAAGCGCTCGCCTCGGCGGTGCACGAATCGACGTCGGTGTCGGTGCTCGACGGCGACGACATCGTGTACGTCGCGCGGGTACCGGTCAGCCGGATCATGACCGTGTCCATCACGCTCGGCACCCGCTTTCCCGCGCACGCGACGTCGATGGGTCGCGTGCTGCTCGCGGGCCTGTCCCCCGAGGAACTCGACGCCTATCTCGACCGCGCCGACCTGAGGCCGCTGACCGGGCGAACCGTGGTGACGCCGGACCAGCTGCGCGCCGAACTCGCCACCATCCGGCGCGACGGCTTCTGCATCGTCGACCAGGAACTCGAGGAAGGGCTGCGGTCGCTGGCCGCACCGATCCGGGACGCCTCCGGCACGGTGGTCGCCGCCGTGAACATCTCCACCCACGCCGCCCGCTACACACTCGACACGGTTCGCGACGAACTGGTCCCCGCGGTCGTCGCGACCGCCGCTGCGATCTCCACGGATTTCGCACGTACCCAAACCCATTAGAAATCAACGGAACCGAGGAAGAATATGCTCGACGCAGTGATCTGCGAACCACTCCGCACCCCGGTCGGCCGCTTCGGCGGCGTGCTGAAGGACATCGCCCCGGAGGATCTCGCAGCCACCGTCATCCGCGAAATCATCACGCGCACCGGAATTTCCGGCTCGGACGTCGACGACGTGATCCTCGGTCAGGCATCCCCGGGTGGCGAGGCCCCCGCGATCGGCCGCGTCGCGGCACTCAACGCGGGGCTGGGCGTGGACGTTCCGGGTCTCCAGGTCGACCGTCGATGCGGCTCCGGCCTCCAAGCGATCATCCAGGCCGCGATGCAGGTCCAGACCGGCGGCAGCGACCTCGTCCTCGCCGGCGGCGCCGAATCGATGAGCCAGGCCGAGTTCTACGCCACCGGAATGCGCTGGGGCGTCAAGGGTGAAGCCGTCGCACTGAACGACCGCCTCGCCCGCGCCCGCGTCACCGCCGGCGGCCGCGACTTCCCCGTTCCCGGTGGCATGATCGAGACCGCCGAGAACCTGCGCGCCGAATTCTCCATCTCCCGCGAGGATCAGGACGCACTCGCGGTGCAGTCCCACCAGCGTGCTGTCGCCGCCCAGCGCAGTGGCGTGTTCGCGGAGGAAATCGTCCCGATCGCAGTGCCGCAGCGCAAGGGCGATGCGGTGGTGGTCGATACGGACGAGCATCCGCGCGCCGACACCAGCATGGAATCGCTCGCGAAACTCCGTCCCATCCGCGGCCGGATCGACCCCGACTCCACCGTCACCGCCGGCAATGCCAGCGGCCAGAACGACGGCGCTGCTCTCGCCATCGTCACCACCCCGGAGAAGGCCGCACAACTCGGTCTGCGACCGCTGGCCCGCCTCGCCGGCTGGGCGGTCGCGGGAGTGCCGCCGCGCACCATGGGCATCGGCCCGGTCCCGGCGACCGAGCAGGTCCTGAAGCGCCTCGGCCTGACGCTGCCCGACCTCGACGTCATCGAACTCAACGAGGCGTTCGCGGCCCAGACGCTCGCCGTCACCCGCACCTGGGGTCTCGAACCGGACGATCCGCGGCTGAACCCGAACGGCTCGGGCATCTCGCTGGGACATCCGGTCGGCGCGACCGGCGGCCGCATCCTCGCCACCCTGCTGCGCGAACTCGACCGCCGCGAGGGTCGCTACGGTCTCGAGACCATGTGCATCGGCGGCGGCCAGGGTCTGGCCGCGGTGTTCGAGCGCATCGCCTGAACCCAGCACCTCGCCGGAACAGTGACGGGAACCGTCATTCGGCCTTGGCCGGGTGACGGTTCCCGGCACCCGGTCAGGACTCCGGAGCGACCTTCACGACGAGCTTGCCGAAGTTCTTCCCCTCGAGCAGCCCGATGAACGCCTCCGGCGCGGCATCGAGCCCCTCGACGATGTCCTCCCGGTACCGCAACCTGCCGCTGCGGACCCACTCGGAGGCGTCGCGCAGGAAGTCGTCGTGCATCTCGCGGACGAACTCGGACTGGATGAATCCGCGGACGGTCAGGCTCTTGACCAGCACCGTCGAGAAGAACGCCGGCAACCGGTCCGGCCCCTCGGTCGGGAGGGTGTTGTACTGCGCCACCAGACCGCACACCGGCATCCGCGCATACAGGTTCAACAGCGGGATCACCGCCGCCTGGACCGGTCCGCCGACGTTCTCGAAGTAGACGTCGATGCCGTCCGGCACCGCCTCCCGCAGGCACTCGACGAAATCGGGGGCACGGTGGTCGACGGCCGCATCGAACCCGAGGTCGTCGAGCAGATGCCGGCACTTCTCGGGGCCGCCGGCGATCCCGACCGCGCGTGCGCCCTTGATCTTCGCGATCTGCCCGACCGCGGAGCCGACGGGACCACTCGCCGCCGCGACCACGACGGTCTCGCCCTCCTTCGGCTGCCCGATCTTCAACAGGCCGGAGTAGGCGGTGAAGCCGGGCATGCCGAGCACACCAAGTGCCGTCGACAGCGGCGCCGCCTCCGGATCGAGCTTCCGCACGGCCCGCCCGTCGACGACGGCGTGCGTCTGCCAGCCCGTTCCCGCCAGCACGTAATCACCCTCGGCGAGGTCCGGGTGACGCGACGTGACGACCTGCGCGACCGTCGCCCCCACCATCACGTCACCGAGTTCCACGGGCGGCGCATAGGACTTCGCGTCGCTCATCCGGCCCCGCATGTAGGGGTCCAGCGACAGGTACACCACCCGCACCAGGATCTGACCGTCCCCGGGTTCGGGAACGTCGACGGTCTCGGTGCGGAAGTTCTCCGGGGTGGGTGCGCCGACCGGACGGGAGGCAAGGACGATCCGGGTGCTCTGGACGTTCGTGGAGTCGCTCATGCCCCTCAGTCTGCCCGCCCGACGCGATACCTGTGCGCCGGTTCCCCTCACGCGGTGGACACGGCGGCGGTCGCGGCCGAATTGAGCGCACGCACGCGCCCCGCGACCGTTCGAGCCTCGCCCGTCCGCCGCAGTGCGACGGTGCGGCGGCCGCCGGGCGGCAGGTGGAACCACGAGTCGGCGGGTTCGAATCCGCGCAGTTCGAGCGCCACGTACTGGGCGGCACCGTCGGTCGCGACCTCCAGTAACCACTCACCGGACTCCGATTCGATTGCGGTGGCGGACAATCCGATTCCGCGTTCGTACGGGCGCACCGCTCCTCCGACCAGGTACACGTCCTCGGACAGCACGCTGCCGTCGGCCGCGACGAGCCGCGCCGTGACGGATTCGTAGGTCTGCGGTCCGAACCGATACGTGTGGGTGACGTCGGTGAAGCGGCCGAGCAGTTCATCGAACGACCACGTGGACGCGCTGTGCGGGCCGAGTTCCACCGGCAGCGTCTCCTCGTGCGCGACGACGCCGCTGCGCGCGTGCACCAGCAACTCCAGTCGCGCCTCGACCGCAACCCCGGTGTCGTTGAACGCGTCGAGGCGCAGACCGTCGAGCCCGTCGTCGCCGAGGAGCACCGCGACCGGCGCCCAGATGCGCCGCAGCACGAACCACGGGGCCTTCGGCGCACCGGAACGCTCGAGCACGCCCCAGCCGGCGCCCGGCTCGAGGTCGCGCGCCGCAAGGATCAGCGCGCCGTCGCATCGCGAATCGGGGCGACGCCAGAACGCCAGGGTCGCGGCGAACGCCTCGCACACGGCGGCCCGCCCGAGATCCAGGTACCGCTCCGGGTCCGACCATCGCACGCTCGCCGGATCCTGATCGAAGACCATGCGCACGTAGTGATCTCGCACGTCCTCGAAGTCCCAGGACGCACCGTGGTCGCGCGGCACGGCCGCCTTCCACCGCGGGTGGTGCCCTGCGACCGCGACCGTCCCGAAATCCGCCTCGATCGCCTCGTTGCCCGGCGGGATCGAGAACGCGAGGCATTCGGCAGCGAATCGCACACCCGCAGAACGCACGTCGGTCAGCGGACGCCGGTACCCGCCGACACCGAAGTAGTGCGCGATTCCCGACCCGACGTGGGTGGGCAGGGCCTGCGACCCGGGCGGGGCCGACGGCGACGACGGCACCCACACCGCCCCCGGCGCCTCCGCCGCGACGACCGCGGGCAGCCACTCGTCGAGCGCGGCCATGGGCGGACGCCCGAGACCGAGCATCGTGGGTTGTTGTTCGGTCTCGCTGCCCCCGCACACGACGGCGAGCGCGGGGTTGCCGGCCACGGCCCGCAGCACACCCCGCACCTCGTCGACGAGAAGTGCTCGGAACTCGTCGGTTTCGGGCGGGTCGGTCGTCGCGAGCATCACGTCCTGCCACACCAGGATTCCCGATTCGGCGCACGCCGACCAGAAGGCGTCGTCCTCGTAGACCATCGTGCCCGGAATGCGGATCAGGTTGACACCGGCGTCGACGCACCGCTCGAGGACGCGCCGGGTTTCCTCCGGCGAGGACAGGCCGACAGGGTCTGCGGGCGTCCACACGAGACCGCGACAGAATACGTCGATGCCGTTGATGCTCAACCGGAATCCGCCGTCGGATCGGTCCACGTCGAGGTCGCGGAAACCGACCACACCGACGTCCACGCGGCGCCCCGGCACGTCCAGCGAGACCGGATACAGCACCGGCTCACCGTGGGTGTGCGGCCACCACCGGCGCGCGTCGGGCACCTCGACGCGGGCCCGGACCCGGCTGCCGCTCTCGACCGTCGCCGAGGCCACGGCGGTGCCGACCCGCATCGTCACCGAATCACCCACCACGACACGGGACAACGTCACGTCCAGTTCCACGACACCGCAGTCGCCATCGACCGTCGTGCGGATCCGGCGGTCGACGAGGCGCGGCGCACTCGCATCCTCCAGCGCGACGCGACGCCACGGCCCGACGGGAGCCGGCACTCCCGAGAACACCGGAGCGTGACCGAGCATCGTGGTCCGGATCCACCGCAACCCCTGCGCCCGGATCATCGACGACCGCCACCGTCCACGCGGGCGCCTCTTCGCGAGTGCCGCATCGAGGGACGCGAAACTCAGTGCCACGAAGACATTCTCGGGGAGGCAATCGAGTTCGACCACCAGCGGAACGAACATCGACTCCGACACGGCGACCCGCTCGCCTCCGACCCACACCTCGGCCAGGGTAGCGAGACCGTCCAGCTCCAGTCGCCACGGCCCGGTGCCGGATCGCTGTACCTGCGTGACGAACCACCAGTCGGAGGCGTCCGTGCGCGCCTCGCGGGCGGCCGTCGCACCGTGCGCGGTGCGGATCGCTCCGGCCGCGGTACCGGGCACCTCGGCCACCAGCCGGGGGCCGACCTCGTCCGGCAACCGATCCGGAGAGAGCACCGCCCCCGGAGGCGTTGCGACACAATGCCAGACGGCTCCGTCGAACAGATCCATCAGGCCGGCCCGGACACCCGGCTCGGAACGGCCTGTCCGGCGGCCGCCGCGACGACGGTCATCGCACGCTGCCACGCGTCGGCCATCGCGTCGAGTTGTTCGGTGGGGTCGACGGCACGTCCCCGCGCCGCGCGGGCCATCCGGAACTGCACGGCCTTGGCGCCGTCGGCGACCGTACGGAAATCGTCGATCGCACGGCCCGCGTCCGGATATCCGGCGTTCTGCATGTAGGCGCACACGTCGGCGGCGAGTTCGGCGGTCGCACCGCACTGGCGCAGCACCCCGAACGACCACCGGTGGAATCCGTCCACGCCTGCGGCGCCGAGCCATTCGACATCCGCGACGACACGGGCTGCGAGGTCACGCACCGGGTTCCCCCGAGGCCGGGCACGCAGGTGCCGGCGCAGTGCCGTGTCGAATGCGTCGACGTTCAGCGTCGCACCCGGACGGAACCGGATCTGCTCGACATACGGCGGCCACGCCGGCGGGCCCGGCTCGTCGAGGCCGAAGACACCGCGGAAGTCGGCGCCGGTGAGGCGATGACAGCCGCTGTTGTGGAAGTACTGGAGTTCATCGCGGTCGCGGTCGACGAGGACCGGCACGATCGTCGTCTTACCGTGCGCTTCACGGTATCCGGTGCCGGCGGCGTCGGGCAGCCAGAACGAGTCGACCTCGACGGTGGAGAGCATTCCCGCGGCCGCGTTGTCCTCGATATGCTCGATCGGTCGCCGCCACACGTTCATCTCGTCGACCTCGATGCCGTACAACGCGAAGAGATCCTCGGGCTTGAACTTGAGGAATGTCCACTGCGCACCGTCGAATCGGGCGCCGAACGCGCACACCGCCACCGGCACCGGGTCGAGACCCAGCGAGTGCAGGATCTCGATCCACAGGTCGGCGTAGCAGTTCGTCTCGGTCCAGATGCGGTTGCCCCCGTGGATCGGGTGCGGGACGTAGTCGTCGGCAGAGACCCCGAGGAGCCGGACCGTCACGGGAACATCCTGTCCTTCACCGCGACCGGCCAGCGGTCCGGGTCGAATCCGTGGGTGCGCAGCAGCGCGAGCGCGATACGTTCCATCCCGAATCCCACACACGCACTGTGCGCGACGTCCCCGTCGGCCGTGGTGATACCGAAGGTGTCGCCGAAGTGGTCCTGGTGGCAGTTGCAGGACACGACGGCCGTACCGTCCCCGAGGTCGCCGTAGAGGCGCACCGTCAGTTCGGTCTTGAGGTTCTCGTGCCGCTGGTTCGCGGCGAGCATCCGCCCGGCACGCCCGAAGAACGGGTCGTTCGCGACCTCCGCCGTCGCGTCGAGATCCAGATCCGTGAGCACCTCGAGTCCCCGTTCGATCCACGAATCACGGTGCCGGGCAGCATCGTCCGCGTTGCCGATACGCACGAACTCGTGCATCCGGAAGGCCTGCATGCGCGCCGGGTCGACGGCCGGTTCGTGGCGGAAGCAGTAGCCGTACACGTCGAGGAGTTCGCCACCGTCCCGCAGGGTTCCGCTGTACCGCGCATAGGCGGGGTGGCAGGCGGCGGAGACGAGGACGGTCTCGGCCGGTTCGAGCCACGGATCCCACGCCTCGCCGCGCGACCGCGCCGCGAGCAGTTCGGCATGATCGGCGTTGCTCCCGGCGAAGGTGTTGATCGCCCCGGTCAGGTGCGGGAACGACGCGATGTAGTCGGTGCGCTCGAAGCTGGTGCGCGGGAACACCGGCGGGAAGCGCAACCGGGTCGCGGCCCGGCCGGGTCCCGCCGCGACGACGACCCGGTCGATGCCGTCGACGAGGTCCTCGAAAACGCCGGAGCGCCCGTACAACCCGGGAACTCCGGTTTCGACGAGCAGGCCGGCGGCGATCAGTTGCTGCTGGAATTCCCGGCGCGCCCGATCCAGCTCGGTTTCGTCCTCGATCGATGTGGTGCTCATATCGTTCCTCGGTAGGCGAGTGACATCTGGGCCGAATTGGCCATGATGCGATCGTTGTTCACCATCACCGCGGCGCCGAGCGCGTCGCGCATGTGACGTCCCAGGGAGTAGGGGCCGTCCTCACGGTATCCGGCGATACCGCAGATGAGCAGGGCCTTGGTGACGAGTTCGACGACGAGCGTCGACGCGGTCACCTTCAGGTTGTTCATGGCCAGCGAGAATCCGAGGCCGCTCGGGTTCTCGTGCTCGACGATCGTCGCGTCGAACCGGGCCGCGGACGCGAAGACGAGATCGGAGAACTGCTGGAGCACGCCGGCGGCCTCGGCCAGACGCAGGGCGCCGGGCGGCGTCACGCCGGGTTGCTTACGCCCCGCGGCCCGAACGAAGCTGCGGGCCTTGTCGATTGCGGCGTCGGCGATACCCAGCCACGCCGCGGACCACACGCAGTGGGACACTGGCAGCATCGTCCGGGACGAGATGTCGGCGTAGGACGCGGGGACGATCATGTCGGCGCTGCTGCGGGCCTCCAGCACGAAGCCGGGGCTGCACGTGCCGCGCATTCCGAGGGTGTTCCAGTCCCCGGTGCGCTCGAGGGTCACGTCGTCGCGCCTGCACACCACGAGCACCTGATCACTCGCGGGGTTGTCCTCGGTCCGCCGTGCGGTCACGAGGACGGCGTCGGCGTACTCCCCGTAGGAGACGACGGGGGTGTTCTTGCGCAGGGTCACGGTGTCGCCGTCGACCCGGGCCGCACAGACGCTCCTGCGGACGTCGCCACCGGTTCCGAGTTCGGTGGTCGCCGACGCGAGGAGAAGCTCGCGGGAGGCCACGTCGCGGACGAAGTCGACCATTGCGGCGCTGTCGGCGTGGTGGACGAGCGAGACGATCTGGGTCTGGTGCATCGCGAAAACCATGGCGGTGGACGCGCAGTAGCGGCCCAGTATCCGGGTGATCTCGCACAGTTCGCCGAGGGAGGCGCCGGCGCCGCCGTGTTCCGGCGGCACACCGCACGACAGCAGCTTGTGGGCGCGGAGTGCCGCGACGGCTTCGTGGGGGAACCTGGCGTCGCGATCCACCTCGTCGGCCCACTGTGCCGCGATGTCACGACCGACGCTCTCGGCACGCTCACGAAGGGGCGGCGGCCCATCGGTTTCGGCGTTGCGCTCGTCGAGGAGGCTCATCACACACCCAGTTCGGTGAGGGCCGCGTGGATGGCATCGACGCTCGCGAACGTGCTCTTGCGCAGCAATTCGTCGGGGAATTCGACGTCGAACGCGTCCTCGAGCGCGAGCATCACGTTGACGCTCGCATGCGAGGTGAGACCCAGTTCGTACAGATCCGCGGACCGTTCGACGGCGGTCGAATCGACCGACAGCCGCCCGTGCTCGCCGAGAATCTTGCGGATGGCCTGCTCAGTCATGCTGGGTCACTTCCTGTTCTACGTTCCTGCGACGACCGCCGTCACGGTCGCGAGGGCATACCTGGGTTCGTGCGAGATCGAGACCTGGATATCGGTCACCTGTTGATCTCGGGCGAGTGCCGCAGCGTTACCGCTGAGTTCGACGGTGCACCCGCCCCATTCGGCTCGCCGGATCTCGATGGAACGCCACGGCACCGCGGTGTCACCCGGGCGCAGCACTTTCAGCACCGCTTCCTTGGCCGCGAACCGCGCGGCGAGGCGTTGGGACCGGTGTGCGCCCGTGCACGTCTCGAGTTCGTGAGGTGTGAAAGTGCGGGTCAGGTAACGATCTCCGAAAATTTCGATGCTGTCCGCGACGTCCTGCACGGTCACCAGATCGCACCCGATCCGTGGGGTCCACGTGGGACGGCGGTCGTCGAGGGTCACGGGACCTCCTGCGGGTCTTCCGGGCTCGATGCGGCACCGGCGTCTCGTGTGCCGTACGGGGCACCACCGGAACGCACCGAGTGTGCCGAACACTGTAACCGCAGGTCGCAGGGCGCCGCGTAGTCCGATCGGACTGTCCGCCAACGAATTCTGGATTTTCACCCCATGTTTCACCCACCCACGGATCTGCGCGGCGCCGTGTCGCCGTCCCCCACAACGAGCTGCGCCCCGGACGGTAATCGTCCGGGGCGCAGCTGGTCGGTATCGGGTCAGACGGTCGGTCTCGGTCAGGCGTTCGGTCTCGGTCAGGCGGTCGGTCTCGGTCAGGCGATGGCCGGGGCGGGTTCGCGTTCGTCGTCCGGTGCATCCGTGACCACCGGTTCCTCCACCTCCGCGGCCGCTTGGTTCACGGCCGGAACCGGCTCGGCGGTCTGCGCGTAGTAGAAGTGCGGACGCCGGCGGCCGAGGAACGAACCGCACCACGACATCACCGCGATGTAGCGGTTGCGGAAGCCCACCAGGTAGACGAGGTGGACCGCGAGCCACAGAACCCACGCGATGAAGCCGGTGAGCTCGATCTTGCCGACGCGGGTGATCGCGCGGAAGCGGTTGATGATCGCCATGCTGCCCTTGTCCCGGTACCGGAACGGGGTGCCGGCAGGGATCTTGCCGAGGATCATCTTCGCGACGTGGCGGCCACCCTGCATCGCGAACGGCGACTGCGCGGGCAGATTGTCGAGCGTGACCATGTCGCCGATCGCGTAGATGTTGTCCGCGCGGCCGACGGTGAAGTCGTTGTCGACGAGCAGCCGGCCACCGCGGACGGTGTCGCAGCCGGTGCGCTCGGCGAGCACGCCGGCGAAGTCGTTGGCCTGGATACCGGCCGACCAGATGATCGTCTCGGCGGTGAGCCGGCGCGTTTCCTCGGTCGACGGCGTCGTCAGGGTCGCGCCGTGCTCGTCGATGTCGGTGACCATCGTGTTGAGCACGACATCGACACCGGCCTTCTCGAGCGACTCCTTCGAGTACTCGCTGAGCTTGCCACCGAACGGCGGGAGCACCTTGTCCGCGCCCTCGACGAGGGTGACGGTGACGTCGTCGGCATTGATGTTGCCGATCGACTCCGCGAAGTAGCGCTGCGCGAGCTCCTTGATCTGGCCGGCCAGCTCGACGCCGGTCGGGCCTGCGCCGACGACGATGAAGCTGAGCAGGTTCTTGCGGAGCTCGGGGTCGGTGGTGATGTGCGCTTCCTCGAAGCACCGGATGATCTGGCGGCGCAGCTTCTCGGCGTCGTCGACCGTCTTGAGAGCGTACGTCAGATCGGCGAACTCGTCGCGGCCGAAGTAGGCCTGACGGGCGCCGGTCGCGGCGACGAGGTGCTTGTAGCCGAGGGTGTGGCGCTTGCCGGCGGCCTCGTAGACGACGGTGTTCGCATCGGGGTCGACGTCGACGACACGACCGAGCCGAACGTCGGCGTTGGGATACTTGGCGAGGATCGCGCGGACCGAGGGGGCGATCTCACCGGGCGAGATGACGCCCGTGGCGACCTGGTACAGCAGCGGCTGGAAGAGGTGCTCGGTGGTTTCGGAGATCAGCACGAACGGGGTGCCCGCCTTGCCGAGCTTCTTCGCGGCCGCGAGGGCACCGAAGCCCGAGCCCACGATGACGACATCCGTCCGATCGAAATCTGCATCGCCCATAACCTGCCAAGACCTCCACATTGAAGTCGACTCAAATCGATGTATGAGTCCCACCGTATGTATCTCGCGGGGTCCGGTCCACTAACCTGGGAGATTCGAAATACTGTTATCTGGTTTGCTCATAAATAGGAGGCCGATGGATTTCCGGCAACTGCGGTACTTCGTGGCCGTCGGAGAGGAGTCGAGCTTCTCGCGGGCCGCTCAGCGCTGCTTCATCTCGCAGTCGGCGATCAGCCACCAGATCGCGAAGCTCGAGCACGAACTGGGAACGAGCCTGTTCGAGCGGTCCACCCGCGTCGTGCGGCTCACCGACGCGGGCCGCCGGCTCATGCCGATCGCCGCCGAAGTCCTCGCCCTCGAGGCGCGCGCCCTCGAGGTGGGCAGGCCGCCCCGCGACCGCATCCGGATCAGCGCGAACATGAGCTTCGCCGCGCAGAGCCTCGACGCGATCTCCCGGGTCCGCGAGCAGCACCCCAACCTCGACATCGAGTTCGTCATCCGGGACTTCACGGACCGCGTGGACGCGGTGGCGGCCGGCGACGCCGACCTCGCCCTCATTCGCGGCGACATCGACCGGCCGGAACTCGAGGCGATCGAACTGGGCGTCGAGGACCTCGTCATCGTCACCTCCAGCCAGCATCCGCTGTCCGCGTTCTCGACGGTCGATCTCCGCGACCTCGCGCACTATCCGCTGCTGCTGCCCCCGCGGCACAGCCAGATCCTCATCCACCGGGTCGTCGAGAACGCGTTCCTCGAGGTCGGGCGCCGCGTCCAGCTCGGTCCCGCCATCGCGAGCGACCACACCGCGACGCTCGAGGTCCTCACCAATCCGCGGGCGTGGACGGTGCTGTACGCGGGCACCGTCGATGCGACGCCCCGCACCGGACTGCGGATCATGAGCGAAGCCCGGCAGCGGTTGCGCGTGCCCGTGTGCGCGGTCGTGCGCGCCGGCGCGACCCGCAGCCGCGAGTTCGACCACCTCATGCAGGCCCTGGCCGGGTCGATCGTGCCCTCGGATTAGGGGCGCGTGTCGACCCGTTCGACGACGTCGAGCGGGTGGGCGATCTCGTCGGCCGGCATGCGCCCCACGGTCAACGCGACCAGCGCGAGGACCAGTGGAACCGTGCCCACGACGACGAAGATCACCGGAACCGGCACCACCGTCGCGAGCGGTCCGGCCAGCGCGACCGACACCGGCATCAGCGCGAGCGACACGAAGAAGTCGAGGCTCGACACGCGGCCGAGCAACTCCCCCGGCACGCGGCGCTGCAGCAACGTGCCCCAGATGACCATGCCGGCGCCGTCGGTGAGCCCGACGACGAACAGCGCGGTCGCCATCACCCAGAACGACGAGGTGTATCCGAGCACCGCGAACGGTACCGACCCGAGACCCCAGCACAACACCATCGCGGTCAGGTACCTGCGCGGCAGGCGTCCCGCCGACACCGCGAGCGAGCCGATCGCTCCCCCTGCCCCGAACGCGGTCAGGAGCAGACCGAAGGCCCGTTCCCCGTTGGCGAAGTTGTCGCGGACCAGGAACGGCAACAAGACTTCGATCGGTCCCATGACCACGAGCACCATCAGGCACGCGAACAGCAATGTCCACAGAAGCCACGGGGTCCTCACGGTGAACGCGAAGCCTTCCCGAAGATCGGCGAACACGTTCGAGTGGCCCGTGGGTGCCGACGTCGACGACCCTGACATGGACGCCGGAAGGGGCCGCACGAACAGCAGCAGGACCATCGACGCGGCAAGACCGACGGCCACGACGACTGCGCCCGTGGCCGGCACGAACGCACCGACCACCATGCCTGCCACGGCCGGACCCAGCGCCTGCTGCAGCGTCGGCCGCAACGCGCCTTCGAGCCCGTTCGCGGCGAGCAACTCCTCCGCGGGCAGCACGCTGGGCAGATAGGCGCTGTACGCCGGGAAGAAGAAGGCGACGCCGGCGCCGAGCACGGCGGACGCGATTGCCATGTGCCACAGGGCGAGCGCGCCGGCCGTTCCGAGCACGGCGACCGCCGCGACTGCGACCAGGCTCGCGCCCTGGACCGTCACCAGGATCGCGCGTTTGGACAGACGGTCCGCCGCGACACCACCGACGAGCGCGAACGCGATCAGGCCACCGCTGAAGCAGGCCGCGACCGCGGACAGCGCGGTCGGTGAATCCGCAAGCGCCAGAACCTGGAAGACCATCACCACGGTCCACATGCCACTGGCGAACAACGACAACGCGACCGCCGCGATCAACAGCCGGTAGTCGCGGCGGCGCAGCGGGGCGAACGCACGCAGGCGCCGTGCGTCCACGGTCGTCGATTCGAGGGAAGTCACGAATACCAGGCTCCCACCGAGGTCGGGTCCCGAGCCACGCATTTTTCGCCCGGCCCCTCCTCCCGCCGGCCCGGTCACCGGTACGGGGCACACTCCGCGGCGTCTCGTGCAAGGATGCGGTTCGTCACGCACGTCGAGTCCACGGCAGGGAGACGCCATGCAGCACTCCGAGTCCTCGTTCACCGGCGGGTCCGCAACGCGGATCGTCTACGACATCTGGTCGCCCGACGGCGATCCCCGCGGCGTCCTGGTGTTGTGCCACGGCCTCGGCGAGCATGCCCGGCGGTACGACCATGTCGCCGAGCGGCTCACCGAGATCGGCCTCGTCGTCTATGCCCCGGACCATCGCGGTCACGGACGGTCCGGGGGCAAGCGCCTGCACCTGCGGAAGATGACCGAATACACCGACGACATCGCCCGGCTGTTCGCCATCGCCGACGAGGCGCATCCCGGCCTGCCCCGGTTCCTGCTCGGGCACTCGATGGGCGGTGCGATCGCCCTGAGCTATGCGCTCGACCATCCGGGGGAACTGACGGCGCTGGCGCTGTCCGGTCCCGCGGTCGTCGTCACCGCCGGCACTCCCGGGGTGGTCGTCGAGGCCGGCAAACTGATCGGCCGGTTCCTGCCGGACCTGCCGGTGCAGAAACTCGACAGCAAGCACGTCTCCCGCGACCCGGCGGTCGTCGCCGCGTACGAGGCCGATCCGCTCGTGCACCACGGCCTGGTGCCCGCGGGCGTCGTCCGTGCCCTCGTACTCAGCGAGCAGTCCTATCCGAAGCGCCTGCCGTCGCTGACGGTGCCGGTGCTGCTGCAGCACGGCACCGAGGACAAGCTCACCGATCCGTCGGGCAGCCGGTTGGTCGCGGACCTGGCCGGCTCGGACGACGTCACGCTGAAGATGTACGACGGTCTGTACCACGAGGTCTTCAACGAATACGAGAAGGAGAAGGTCCTCGACGACCTCATCGAGTGGCTGAAACCGCGCCTGGCGGCGTAGCCGCCGGTGTCCCTTTGTGGCGGTGGGAGCCGCCGGTGTCCCTTTGTGGCGGTGGGAGCCGCCGGAAGGGCACACGGGCGGCGAAGCCGCACCTACGCGGTGCGGCTGCTTCCCTCGGTGGCGACGGACCGGCGCGCGAAGTCGATGCTGAGGTCGAGCAGCGCGCGGGCCTCCGGCAACGTCTGACCGATCACCGGGAACGCGTGGACCTGACCGGCCCAGATGTGGGTTTCGATCGGACGCCCCGTCCGTTCGATCGCTTCGGTGACGATCTCGACGTCGGGCCGGGTGATCTCGTATTCGGCGACGGAGAAGAACACCGGCGGGAACAGCGTGGGGTCGGCGTCGACCGGTGCCTGGGCGCCCTCGATGTGGTCCGGACCGTCGAGCCACTTGTCGCGCAGCTTCTCGAGCTGTCGCATCGGCAGGTACGCGTCGCGCTTCATGTAGTCGGGGTCGTGGGATTCGAGGTTCAGGTTGAGCAGCGGTGAGAATCCGATGACGGCGGCCGGTCGTGTCATGCCGCGCAGCGCCGCGATCTCCGCGACCTTCATCGCGAGGTAACCGCCGGCGGAGTCACCAGCGACGATGACGCGGTTCGGGTCCTCGGCGACCGAAAGAACCGCGGTGTACGCGGCCATCGCATCCATCACGGACGTGCCGATCGATCCGTCCGGCAGCTGCCGGTAGGCGGCGGAGTAGACGGGCACGCCCGACTTGGCGGCGAGCAGCGAACACACCGTGCGGTGCGTCGCGAGTCCGCAGAACACGAATGCACCGCCGTGGAAGTACAGGATCGTCGCGCCGGCGAGGGAGTCGGTGGCGGGACGCGGCGGCTCGATCCGTTCGCTGGGCACTCCGCCGAGCGTCACCGGGTCGATGTCGACGCCGCGCGGCCG